>Ga0214544_1008541_pt1 | contig 16947 bp, 11 predicted proteins | sample CNSS3metaG_FD_160074 | JGI IMG/M metagenome (GOLD analysis project Ga0214544, IMG submission 160074) | Root nodule microbial communities from cowpea collected in UCLA plant growth center, Los Angeles, California, USA - CNSS3 | ecosystem: Host-associated > Plants > Roots > Nodule | place: USA...
AATCTGTATTCCGTTTCCCATAAACTTTGCTTTTCCCCATTCATAACAAAATTACACCCCACCCCATTACTTTTAAAACTTACTCTGTGGTAAATATATATATATGACTCATGTTCGTAGCTGGTTGTGGGGATGCTGTAAGTCACCTTTCTTAATTTAATAATATAGTTTCTTACAATGACATTTGTTTTTGGTGTTTTAATTCAATGAAGGCATAAGCCTAATGCTGGTTTCTAAATTTGCCATGCTAGACTCAGACTCGGAAGAAATGTTTGTTGGATTTACTCCTTAAAATTAGTGACGGACCACTTTAAAGTTAATCATATATAGACACACATGCAACAAAAAGATTTCAGATAAATGGGACTAAAATGGATTTCACGAAAACCGATTTCACGAAAAACCAACAAAAAATAGCCAAAACGGATTCTAAAATCCGTTTCAGCATCCTCCCACACGGATTCCATAATCCGTTTCTGAAAAAATCAAAAAAAAAAAAACGAAACGGAATGTACATTCCGTTTCATGCACCCTCCACGGATTCCATAATCCGTTTCTGTTAAACAAAGAAGTTGATTATATTCGTAGCATGTTTCACAAAATAAAAAATATATTTTTCACAGATAATTTACCTGTTATTGTAATTTCTGAGATATTGCTCATCCCAAAAGAATTTTTATTATATTTAAAAAATGTTTTTATAAAGTGTGAGTGCAGAAGAAAGGAGTGATCAGAACTGAGGGAGAAGTAATATAATATATACAAAAAAACAAAAAAAAAAACTTTAGTGTGATCACGTGGAACAAAGAGTTGCTGTTTCTATCACTAGTAGTTTGAAATAACATAAAAAGAAACATCACCTTTTGAAATTTGATTTAAACATTCAGTAATGACAGATTGATATTTAAAGTGAATCATTACTATGAAAAAACAATTAAGTGAAACATTGAGAGAATGAAAATAAATTAAAGGTTATCAGTATTTTATAAATGTCAACAAATTTAATTAAAATTTTGAAACAAAAATAATATAAATAAGGTTAATTTAAGAAATTATAATTGAAGTTATGGATAACAAATCTACTGCCCTCAAGCCACGAATTCCATAATCCGTTTCTGTAAAAATCAAAAAAAATAAAAAGAAACAAAATGTGTATTCCATTTCATCCTCCACCGGATTTCACAATCCGTTTCAACAAAAAAGAAACGGAATGTGTATTCCGTTTTATTGGGGTTTGTTTTAGGGGTGCAGAGCGTCAGGATAGTTTTGATTGGGGTGCAGGAGATTTTACTGTGTTTTCTCTTTCTTCGTTACCTTTTTACTATGGGCAAAGTTACAAATATATAAAATTTTGGATGTACAGGAGAAAGGGTTGGGGATGCAGAGAGAAGCCCCCTTGAAAATTTCTGCTTTTAGTAAGGAAAAATGGGTGTCTTGCATCTTCTTCTTACACCCCCATAATTTTAATCTGCACCCTCATAAATTTTTTATTCTAAAATGTAAAATTTGGAATATATTATATATTTTGAAATGTAAAATAATATATATATATATATATATTATGAATTGTATAATTTAAAATAAAATTTTTATATTTTAAATTGTATACTTTAGAATATAAAAAGTTATATTTTGAATTGTATTTTTTAAATATAAATTTATATTTAAATTATGTAATAAAAAAAATACAAAAACTGTATGGAGGTAGAGGTTAAAACTATGAATGTTTGTTGAGGCAACACATGATCCCTGGGACAATGTTGTAACCATTGTGGAAAGTCTTTGCGTGAAAATAGGGATTTTGAACGAACAATGGATCAAACTTGAACAGTGGACATAAACTACACTACACGTACATTTTGAAACGTTATACCGACTTTGCGATTTGGATGCTTCTGATCTCTCTGATGATAAACCCTGAAAAATGATTTACTTCTAGTTTTCAACGATTTTAAAGGTGTTTGTTTCGGAAAATATATTTTTTAATTATAAAATATCTTTTATTTTATTTTGGAATAGTGTATTACAATAGTGGAAATATTTTTGTTAACATTTTTCCATTAACTTTTATACATAATTTCGAGAAAAAAAAAAACATGTAAGACACTATCTATTTTTTTTTTCTATTCAAATGATTTTCATTCAAGATTGGGGCTTCTTATTTCCGGATCTAGAAAGGAAAAAAGAAATCAGGCCCAGTGTGAAAATTGGGTTTTGGCCCAGTATTTATTCTGAGGGCAAAAGAGCAGAGGGGAAAGTTTTGAAGTTTTGCAAAGGTAGTGTGGTGAGAGACGTTGTGAGCGAGCATGGGAAGCAGAATCGGAAGAAGGGTGGTGCAGTTCGCAAACCTACCCATAAAGCTTTTGATGCCAAAAACCTTCACCAACATCCAAGAAATTGCGCTGAAAACCATTCCTTCCGCTTCGAAGATCGAAATCAAGCGCGTTCTTGAATCCCTCTACGGGTTCGAGGTCGAGAAGGTTCAGACGTTGAACATGGAGGGTAAGAAGAAGAAACGGGGCGGGTTGTTGATCGCCAAACCCGATTATAAAAAGGCTTATGTCACTCTCAAGAACCCGCTCTCCATTTCGCCCGATCTCTACCCGATCCGAATCATCGAGGAGGATAACAAGAGGATCAACAAACAAACCAAGTCCAGCGTCGTCGAGAAAGAGACCCACGACAGGAGTCACTGGCTCGATGACAGGAAAGAGGCCCAACAGACCTTCGGGGCCCAACGGTCCTTCCGGGCCCAACACCATGGGCGTTTGGGTCGCCGCGAGAGTGCCGATCATGCTAAGTTCCCCTGGTCAAGCATGAGGTCTGGTAGTAGTTCTACGAGATAGTTGATGCTGTTGTTGTTTTCTAGGTGTTGGTTGTAGCTGTTAACATATTTGGTCTGTTGAAATGTAACAGAAATGGTGTAAGGTGCGATGGGTTTCAATGGGTTTTGTTCATTAGTGGCGATTGTGCTAATAAATGTTCTACTTAAACTCGGTTGATTTTGATTAAGTAGTATCACATGTTTCTCATTCATGTATGTTCTTATTTCTTTGCCATTGTGTCAGCCATTTGTACCCAATTTTGGTGAGTGCAATATGCCTTATCCATGCCTATTGATTTCTAACTCTTACTGATTCCTAGTTTGCAGTTGTGTTTTCGCCATTGTCAACTGAACATTGATTTTAATTAAGTTGATTTCATGATATAGTTTATTTGTTTTAGGAATCTTGTTATCTCTGAAGGCTGATTGATTGAAAGCTGGACAGATTTGAATTGTGTTATCAACATTTTTTAATGTTTGTCCAGAGTTCAAAATCCACGCCAAAATACATGTTAAATACATATGGCATGTTCCATGTGTAGCTTCAGAACACGGGTTCTTGGTATAAACCTTTGGCAAATAGGATTCTTTTCATCGTTAAATGAGTTGCGTAATACCCTTTTCTCTATCCTTCCAAGATCACTCCATATCTGTGCTATTTGTCAAAAGTTTCATAAAGTAATTAAAAATGGAGTAAACTAGATTTAGTTGTTAAAAACTGTAAATCAACCGGAGTAAACTCGTAAAATCAAGGTAACCAACCAGATGAAACGAATGTTACTAAATTAACTATGTTTGGCACAGTTGGCACATCACATGCATTGAAGTTTTCGGTTATGAATCCTACTGGCCCGTTTCAGGTGACTTCTAATTGATATTCGGCTTCGTTTCAGAAGAATGATATAACTGGAATTAATACTATTGGTTGTGGCGAATCAGTGGGATACATCATCATAAAACTATGCAAGGTCCTTCTTCATGTTCCTTGTTTTGGCTTTGTTAGTGTATGCATTTACGCTTACTCGTATAATTGACATCTATTTTATTTGGCAGATACTCTGTAAATGCTCTGGTAAAGGTGATATTAACTTAAGGGTCATAAATTGTTTGATTTGATAGAGAAGTATAACTGGGATGCAAAAGGCGTTCTAGTACTTGCTGATTTTGCTGAAGAAAGCTCTCGAAAATGCATTTTATTGGTGCGCTGAGGTCATTGAAGGAACGACCGCGATGTTGATTGCTGAAGTGAAGAACCAATAACAAGTAGGGGTATATTGAGGACAAACTTTGATCCAGTAAGTTTTCCATGCTTTACTTTATCATTTTTACAGGTAGATATATAAAACTGTTTTCTCTCTACAAATGTAATGTTGATAAAGTTGTTGCTTATGTAAAGTGGTAAATGTTTTAGCTGGCCTGAACTGGCGCCGAAACCCGATTGCTCTTTGTTGGTTAGTAGAGTTATTCTGTTCAATTATTTTTTTTGTTGGTCTTCATGAATCTTCTTGTTGCATAATACGTGTTTGATCTGACTCATGTTTGCAGAGACAGGTCTTGGTTTATGTTACATTCAATTTCTTCTGCTTGCTTATGCAAAACCTAATAGTCTATACTCATTATTCTCATTTCGAACAATATTAAAGTATTTCTTACCTAGGTAACTCCCTGTACATATTGGTATATACGCAATGGCAACAATTCTCATTTTATTAACATAAGAATTTTAAATTTAGATTATACAACTATATATATAGCTATAGTTTTAGCTCTGTTAAAATATTTCTAAGCATGCAACTTGTGAATATATTCTTTCTAGCCTAAGCAATCTTCTAATATTAATCCTCTGTTATCTACAGTTAGTTGTGTCTGAGCTGAAAACTTAGATAGTTCTCATTCTTATGTTGATCACAGAACTGTAACTGCTTAATCAGTGGATATATTCTTACTGGCCAGCAAACATATGAATGTGATCATCCTCTGGATGAGAGGCTGAGGAAGAGTTATAAGATTGTGTGGATTCCCTCTCCATCTTCTGATTCATAGACTGAAGCTGATGAAAGTAGTTTTAATTTTCTGTCAGATTCCTTGCCTTGGCATGCTGTTCAGAAACAAAGTTTACTTACCTCAGCAGTGTACATAAGGGAACGATGAAATTAAAAGGATGAGCTATTCATGGTTGCGAAAGTCTCCTTCCTCCTACAAAGAATTTTTTAACTGGTTTCTGCAATATTTTTATTTTTGTTGGGCCTCGATTATTATAATTGGGCTTGATCCCAACTCTTCTGATCCTTCCACATCTTCCACAGCACCCTCAATCATCCTCTGCTTATAGTCCAACATGCGATCTCTGCATGTGTGCTAGCCTGCTTTCATTTAATATCATCACCCGAGTTGTTTTTGTTTCTGTTTTTTAAACCTTCCTACTAGAAGATTGCATGGTTCAAGCTCTGTCTCAGAAACTTAAGGGAATCCTTGCCTTTCAAATTCTCAAAATTTGAAATGAAGGAAACGCAGTTTCTCCTCCTCCCTCTCATTGTCCTCACCCCAGCCGACAACCTTTGTTTTATGCTAGCTACTTGTTAAACACTTATAGGGACAAATTTGGATACAGTACTGTTTTGTATTGTTCTCTTATCAGAATTGAAGTTGTGTTTTGGTAACTTGCATTAGAAGACTTTAAAGATTATCAAGGTAAAACTTAAATTCTAATTGGTTAACAGAAGAAACAGTACTTTTATCTAAGTTTTCTTTCGTCTATATATAAGCAAGTTAATTGGTCTGTGTCATTCATGCAGTTGGATTTGTATATATTTCAAAATGTGAGGAAGTGCTTGCAATGAGCAGAACAGAAACACCTGGGATCTGCCGATGGTACATATTGAATCAAATGGTGCACTTGGCATTTCATCACGGTATGGAGACACTTTATGCATACAAATATCTTCTAACTAAGCAACTAAAGTATATCTAAATATTACCAAGCCTGTATATATGGAGTCCCTACTCGTAAAAGAAAAGTTTATACCAATTTTGTTCGGAATATAAGGTGGAGCAAATTTTTACATAATGTCTTGGATTTTTCGTACAGTTCTTTTTCTGGACAATCCATTATGGGTCTTTTAAAGGGATCCATTTTTGGGCTCGTCAATTTTGGTATGATCTACATTCTGAAAGGGTTAAGATTTTTTTATCATGGTGCATCCTATTCCACAGCTTTTGCAGTACTGCATGCCACACAAATAAATCATGTTTTGCAAAAACTAACCTTAATTATGAGTGAGAAAGAAACTAAATTGAACTAAAACTATCAATAACCCAACGAAATTAAACGAAAAGGAATTTTCATGAGATTATTTTTTCTCCTATCTTTTCAAGAATGCGAATTTTTTCAAAAACCTGTTCTGTCTCAGTAGATTGTCTACTTGTTGAGGATGGCCAATTGAACTTTTTTCTATACCTCTGTTTTTCAAAATCAATGAATTATTTTGTTTTTATTATTTCAAAAATTTTACTTAGACTTTTAGGACTTTATTTGACATTTTCGTTTACTTTGAACAGTTTCTGATTGTATTTTCTGTGCTCCAAATTTTGAGTGATTAGATCATTTGTAGAATTGAACTTGATTTTCAAATGCTGAGCTATTTAGTCACAACTCTTAAATCCCTTTTAGCAGTTAAAAAAGGTTCCAAAAGTAGAAAAGTCTTATATAGAAGCTCATTACATGCTTGTATGATAAAATGAATGTTAATAAAGTCTACCTATTCATGTGACTCATTAAAAGGTAGTTTAAACTCCATGTCTACCATAAAACAAAGTTGTGATTCTTCTTCTATATGTCTTCATCTTCAAAGTCAATTAAGTCAAATTTTCTCATTTTGAAATTAGATTTTTCTTGATATCATTTTTGACAAACTTCTTTCCTTTGACTTTTCCTACTTTGAACATGACTTAAAATGTCCAAGTTTCTTAACTCACAGCAACTGATCTGCCTTGCGTGCTTTTTATCCTTTAGATTTTTATTTTGCTATATCATCCTTTGAATCCTCTTATTTTCCAGATCTTTTGAAATTTTCTCGTGATGAATAGTATTTGTCATCTTTGTCTAGCTCGTGACTTCTAACAAAGTGTTGGATAAATCTTCTATGTTGAATATGTTTTAACTTGATGTTTGTTTCACATGTTGTTGAGCATTTCAAGGCGAGAGGCTTTCCTTTCTTCTGTTGAACTTGTTGAAGTTCTATCTAGTAAACTTCTGAGATTCTTACTAATTTCTCCAGAGTAAAACTCTCCAAATTTGTTGTAGAGAGTTTCAACCTACAACCTCCATTATCCCAGTAAGCTTTTTGGGATCTTATCAAAATTTTCATACAAGTGTCTCACATCTCTTTTATCTCTCTTGATCTTTCTATCCATTTCACTCTTGAAACCATTTCTTTTCACTATCAACAAGAATTTTTTTTTTTGTAAAACAAAATAATCTTACACTAGCAATGTTGTTATAATGTTTAAAAATAATTATGATACAATTCAATAAATTTATCAAACACAACAATTTGTGACTACAATGACAAAATATTTTACATTGATAGTGTACAATCTTTTCCATATGTTTATACACATAAATTTACTAACATATAACTCACTTATTTTATAAAATAACTTTTAACAAAGTATACCTTAAATATATTTACAATATAATTAAAATATAACTTAGTCAAATATATTATTTAAAAATATGATATTCTATGGAAAAACATTTCAATATATATTTGATAGTATGTGGCACTTGTCTCTGAATTTTTCATTACTTTTGCACCTACTTGCCCCTCCAATGATGGTTATACACACCCGTGACAATAACAGAGGAGATATCTCAATTTTTGCTTGTTTTCCAAAATTACTCTCATAATATTACCACTTTTATAATTTGTTATATTTCATGATTTTTTTTTTACAAATGTGTTATAAAATTTATAATTCTTTCGTGGATAATTATTTTTTACAAATTTTTTTCATAAAATATTGATAACAAAATTTATAAATAATTTAAAAAAAAAATTGGCATGTGTGTTTTCTTCAGTAATGTACATATTCTTATAAAAACTACTAACAATCATAAACTTTAAAGAAAGCATTTTCTATTCTCTATCTTTTAACTTGTCTTCCTTTCTAAACAATAAAATAAGTTTTATATTACTTTTATTTTAATGCACTAAAAATACAACAGTGTAATCAAATGCTGACACATGCATATGTTTCTGCTGGGTCTTATAAAGCAACTCAATAAAATATTGAATTTGGAGAATTAGATGTTTAATAAACATAGTAATGTTGTTGAATGGAGTACTGGTTTAGGAATAGCAGATTCGATCTTATCGCGTGTTGGTTGAAGCATGCAACATCAATAATTGAGAAAATAATGTGACTGAAAATTCCACTGCATTTGATACCATTACATTCGAGTGATGCCATTGATATCTATTTTGATGTGATTGTGCTATCGTTTTAAATGCATTAGAACAACAGTATAGCAGTAGTGATACAACACTTCTTACCAAACATGGTGTGGATCCATCTTTCAGACTTTTAACTTTTTAAAACAAAAATTGCTGTGATGATAGGTACAATTCGTAAAGTTCAACACAAAAATAATTGATGTGCCTTCATAAACTATACTACAACAATAGTTTATTGCTAAGACAAGAGATAACCTTAAAATTTGAGACAGAAATACCATTCTGATTTTATTTTTTTTTTAATTTTTAATGCATGTAAGTCTTGATTGTCACTAAAATTGAAAGAGTAAGTGTTAAATATGTCTCGGTTGATAACCGAGACATAAAAGTCACACTTTTTATCTCGGCTCGATTGAATATGTTGAGTCTTAAATTGAAGTTGAATGATCAAAATAATTGTGGTCAAAATATTTCCTTACATTAGTGAAACTTTGGTAAGTACGAATTGTGTAAGTTTAAATATATATTAATTAATTTTATATTGTTGCGGTTAGTTTAGAGAGTAGAAAACTCAGGAGAAAAACTTTACATGAAAGAAGAGATCTCAGTTTGCATCACACTATTCCTTGAAGAAAATGTAATCATAGCCAAAGAGAAACAAATAAATATTAAAATTGTGACCATTTAAACTTTTGTTACTCATTTTAGTATATATCAGAGAATGAGATATAAAATAAGAGTCGGTGGACAAACTTTATTTTAATAGAGTTTGTTTCGGGTGTAAGGACCTAACACCTATCTTAAACCGGTTACTGATGTGATAATTTTTTTAGAGTAATTTATGGGAGCTCACGACCTGAACTGCTATCGTCGTTCATTCTAGTGAAATTTATTCGTCACAACATAATTATGGGGGCCTCTGACAAAATGCACGACCCTCCGATCGGACGGCTGCACCAAAACTAAATCAGTAAATTGTTGTTGATTAGGATATTATGTGATGCATTGGATTAAAACTATAATTAGGACATGAATTGTTGATGATTGGATAAAGGTATATTTGTAAACACTTATAACTTATCAATTGTATGCTTTGTAGAACTTCACATATACTAACATTGAATTATTGGTTTAGCCTTCAATGATGTCTCACCATTGACAAAGGATGACATGTTGGAGATAAGGAAAAAGTGTTCATCTTATTTGCTCAAACAATTGTAAGAAGTTTAGGCTTTTAAGAGTTTTTCCCCTTCACTTTATATGTGTTTTTAATAATTAGTTGTATGTACTTTGACTTTAGTAATTTTACTATTAATTTCGTAAGTTAAAAGATAAAACTTGTTTTAGACCTTTTTTGGATTTCAGGTGTTGATTTCATGCTAAAACAAAATGAATATTAAAAAAAACCACAAATTTACGTCTAACTATGCATTAACATACGTAAATTTACGTCTGATTGTGCACTAACAAACATAAATTTACAAGTGTCAAACATAAATTTTGACGCATGATTTTTGGACAAATTTGACGTCTGGTTAGAGTCCACCGCACATAACTTTACGTTTGTTCTCTTGGGTCAAACGTAAATTCACGTCCGATTTTTAGTCGAACTTACATTTACGACTACTGTTACTACGTCGGACGTAGAAGACCTTTTTGTGTTAGTGTAATACAATAATAATAAAAATAAATTAGACATGTATGAGTTGACAACACATAACTTTACAATAGATAATATGTGCAAGCGATAAAGAAATGGTGCTTGATGGAAAGGTTCTAAGTGATTAAAAAAGTATATAATTACAATAAGTTCACTGTGAGTGAAAATAAAAATAATGAGTAATTTGAGTGTCACTTTTTGCAAAAAAGAAAAATGGCGTTGAGTGCTATTGTTGAACGTTAGTTATCCTGTTTTGCATGTTTTTCTTGTTTGGTTGGTTTTGAATGTTTTGTGATTGATTATAAGCATGTTTATGATTTTGTTTATTAATTGGGGTGATAATATGGTTCAAGACATGTGTGATGGTGGTGTTGGAGAAATTTTAAGGAGAAATTTTTTATGGTGGTAACTTTAGTGTATGCATTTACATATGGGATTCAGTACAGGGTTTGTTGAACTTTAATAATCATTCACACTCATGTAGAATAGAATGAGTTATGTGGTAAGAGTCGTAGGAGGTCTTAATCATTTGACTTGTTTGGTCGTATTCGCAAAGGGGATTAACCTTGTGAGTAGTAGGGTGATAACCTTTTTGTTTAGGACTCTACAGAACATAAATACTACTAAAAGTGCACGTTTATAATGAATTCCTATGTCAAGGGCATGTATCTGGATAATTGAGTTTATTGTGAATTGTGTTTGTGCATATGTATATTCATTATAATTTTTTATACAAGCATAGTTTATATTTGATGTGATTTTATTGGTTTTATAGGTTAACTCTCTTTTGTACACTAGTTTATCTTTTTGTGTGCTTTGTGTTTGTTCGTCTCTTTATTTTACAATGATCACCATATTGGTGTGAGTATATGAAGTTGCAGATATAGAAACACATATGAAAGATGAGGAGTCATCAGTTATAGTAGTAGAAAGTCTTATAGAGCTTTAGTAGTAGTTAGTTTTTTGTATAGAATTTGTTGATTTAATTTGAGTGTATAAATGTTATAACTTTTATAGTTTATACACTAAATTACTTGTTTTGACTAATATGATAAAATATTTTATTTTATTAGTTTTAAGATACTAAAATGAAGATTATAATTAGTAACTTTACGTAACTTTATGATTTATCGATTTGGGTGAGTAATAAAAAAATAAATAAACTACTGATGGAATAAATGGTTTGAGATGATTATGAAATTATATAATTTATAGTAATTTATGATTATGAGTGACAATAACAATAACCGAGTATATAATTCCTTCATTTATGAAATTAAATATAAATATTTTATTAAATCTCACCTAAAAGAGAATATTTTAGTGTAGGTTATTGGAAAGGAGATTAGTGGCAATTAATGGGGAGAAAGTACGCTGCTTAGAGAGATAGAAATGATCACTTTATATAAAGAAAAGGAGATGAGTGATTGTGGAGAGAACACGAAACACAAGTAGTAAAGTTAAATTATAACAAATTAAAAAGTGAAAATATAATTGAAAATAGTTTTAGTTATTTGTTTTGTTTGAGGAGTTATAATTAATAAAGTGTTGAACGGAGTACTTTTGATATATGGAGAATGAGGTGATAGTAGAACATGTGTGATGTGTGATGTGTGAAATCACTGTCAAAATCATAAGTGTGGTGATAAGTTCAAGGTGCTAGGCCTAAAACCGATTAGGTTAATGGTGGGAAAAGTTATGATTTAATGGGGCATTTATTGGGATGATAATTGAAGGAGATAATGGTCAGGTAGTAAAGACGGGGCGTTAAGGGGAGGAAATAGGTAGAAGACAACTTTCTGGGACTCATCATGTTACATGAAACATCTTTTTGGTACTAGAACTATAAAATCATAAGGACGGGTGAAAACTATATTTAATAATGCTGTATATGTATTTCCACCCTGTGTTTTCTAAACATTTGCATCAAGGAGTAGGTAACACATCCTTGTACCAAATACTAGAAAACATCCCAAGCTTTTTTAAGGGTGAATTATGATTTTAGTTTCTGGATCTAAAATTGAAATCGGTTTCCGTCTAAAATTTCGATAAATTTTAATCTATAAATTTGAAAATTGAATTAATATAGTTTTTTTAATCTAATAATGTTAACTTTTTTTATGTATTAAACGTTTTATATGTTAGTATTGAAATTATTTATATTGTTTAACACATTTATGATTCAATATCTATTGAAAAATATGTTTGACACTTCAATAAAAATTAACATAATTGGATTAAGAAATTAAAAATATGCTTAATTTTTTTTCTACTATTTTTTATATCGTTTATATCTTTTGATACATTTCTGATTCAATTGTAATCTATTATTTTTTTCATAAAAAAAAAATTCAACATGAGGATTTATCCTTTAGTATAGTGATAAATAGCTCTGTGTTCATTAATTGTACGTTGGGATTTTATCTTTGTAAAGAGTGAAACCAATGACTATGTTTTCTCTTTCTTTTCCAAACATTTAATATTTGAAAAGAATAAAATATAATCTAAAAATGAAATTATTATAAAACATAACAAAGTGTATAAGTGTATAGTAAAAATGTAGAGGCAGTGGAAAAGGATATGGTGTTGTTGGTTTTTGGCTGCACATTGTTCCCTAGTAGGTGAAGGTACAGAGAGATGGAAAAAAGAAAGAGAAGAGAAGAAAATGAATGAATAAAAAAATGAAAAAAATGGTTGGGTTGGCTAAAAGCATTGACTGTTGTTTGCGGGGAAGACAAAGAGAACCACCCCAACGTGTGAAACAAAAATGCCTTCTTTCATGGCCCACCCACCCAAACCAAAATTAAACACACTCTTTCAACTCTCATCTCACTCTTTCTTATAAACTCAAACCACCACCATCATCTTCATCATTATCATGCTGCTTTTCATGAAGAAGAAGAAGAACAACAACAAGTTCTTCGATGCCATCGCAATTCATTTTCGACCGTTCTTCGATGATGTTTTTTGTCACCAACATGGGCCAAAGACAAGGTTTTGATGAGGACGAGGGTTCTTGTTTCTGGTGGAGAATTCACCAATGGAAGATTAGGCGTACATGGGAAAGCCAGGCATTTCTTCAACTTTTGTTTTTCTTTAATCTTCTTTTCTGTTGCAACTAATTCATCATCACTTTTTTTTTTTTTTTTTTTTTGTGTCTCCAGTAACCCTTAGAAAATAGCTCCTGCTACAAGACATTTGTAAACTGTTCTAGAACATCATGGTTATCAGATTACAACACTGAAATAAACATCTGTGACTGGTTTTCCATGTTCCTCTTCATTTGCATGTTGCTCTCTCTCTCTCTTTTGCGAGTGTTATGAGTTTTTTTTTCTTCTTCTTCTTCTATACATTAAGTAATCGATTTCTTTTTTGTTTTGAGACCAAAAGCAATAAAATCTTGTTGAGATCTGCATCATTAGGAAGTTATAGAAACATAGATGTTTCTGCTAAAAGCCTAAAAACTTTGTTTTCAATATTTGCTGTCATTTTTTTTTCTGCATTAGTTTGTTGGCATTATTTCTCGTGTTTTGATAATTCAAAAACCCCACCTAACTAAACTTCGCATGTGTTTCAAAGAAAAGACGATTTAACCAATGTATGTAGTGATTATAGATGTGCATCCATGTGCTTGCTTTGATTATTGAGGTTCTACCAATTTACGTCTCTAAATGCACCAACTAATCAACGATTAATTAATTATGAGTTCGGCCTCTCCAATAACATTTTTTTTTTCTTCTTATTTTAAGTCTTTTATGTTTATACATTTTTGTAATTAGGGTAATCTTCTCTTTACAATAATACAATATATACCTCCAAACTCTTACGAATTAATATATATAATCTAAATTTTTGTCTTCATGTGTTTTTGGATAAAAGGAATGACGGAGATGTAGAAGGACGAATATAGAAAGAACCAAACGTTAGTAATTAGGGAAGTGTAATGTTAATGTTTTACCTTGTAACTAAAAGTTTGACAAGAAGAAAATGTATTTTTTATTTCACTAAATATATTTTATTCAAAAAAAAAAAAGAAGAAGAAGCTGGTAAATAGAACCCGATTTTGTTTTTTCCAAACTCTTTTTGTGTAGGTTGATATTATAAAATATTAGAATATCTAAAATAATCGCAACCACTAAATAATATTACATGCATCCAATTATTACATGCATCCAATCATATCGTGTCACATATATTATTATCTTGTAGCAGCTGACATGACATGCGACTACATGACTATTTTAGAAAAAGTAATCTTATGACAAATAAATAAAAAAGTGAAAGAAAAACCCTAAATTATATAATCATAATTATAAAAATTAAAGAACATAAATAATAAGCTAATTACGCTGTGAATTCTTTAATACCAAATGTACTTCTGTAATTGTTTAGAGAAAGAAAATAAAAATACTAATTAAATATGACTTGTAAAATGGGAATTGCTAGTTTATATACATGCTCCCTAGGCAAAAGGCAAACATTAAAAAATTAGGTTTTGAAAATGTTTACATGAATTATTTAATCATTTGGTACGGTACGTAAAAAGATTAATTTCATAACTATAACGGCAGAAATGAAACTAGAATACTCAATATTATTACATATATAAGTTTAATCTAAATTATTTAAGTTGATGCTGCTTCATTATAAAATCGGTGGGTCTGCATCTTTCATATTTGACATCAGAACTACTACGTTCTTTTAAATATTTGATCTTCACCTTTAACTTTTAAATAGATGCTTCTTACCATCCTAACAGTCATGGAAAAACAATCACTAACTACATAATATTGTTTAAAAAGAAAGGGGAACACATATATAAGAAGAGAGAGAGGTACCACATTATTGAAACATGTTCCATAACATAAAAGTTATTTGAAATATAAACTTTACAATATTATTATTAAATAATAACCTATGTATCTTTCGGACGAAGAATCATAGATGATACAATATCATCATACTTGCGTTCGACTTACATAAGAAATTGACACTACTTTCAACTAAAAACATTAAGTCAATATATGAGTATTTATATTTATATGGTACTCAACTTTCTTATTTTTAATTAATGTAAGACTTAGACTCACACTTGAATCCCAACAATCTATTTACAAATGAGAGTTTTTTACACATTGGTACACTTCCTCTCGAATTTAAAGATCATACTTTACTTATATGAACTAGTCACCAAGATTAACTATCAACTTTGATATCACTAATAAATATTTTAGGAAAGAATCATTAGAAGAATACAATAATAACGAAATTCGAGTTTAATCTAGATCAAAAATTGAAATTATTTAAAAAAAAATTAAATAATAAATTTATGAATCTTCATCTTTGTATAATTTTTACCTTGATATAAAACTTAAATCTACGTTCAGATTCCAACATCTTTGAGGATATATATACCTCCATCATGGTGCATGGTTACACATAGTTCTCAGCTACCTTTTCATATCACAATCTGTTGAATTTGTTTTTGAAGAGTAATAAATGCTGCACTGTACTTGAAATTTGGATGCACATATAATATTTTGTTCTTGGTAGAAGGTATGGAAGAGGCAATTAATCCTTTTCAGAATTCTACGGCAGACATTGCGCTCGAGGGAGTTGTTGACTTTCTTTTTTCTCTGTTGATGTTCTTACAATTGTCTCTACCCACACATTTTTTTGTTTTCTTTCAAAACACCCATACTTATGAATATATAAGTGAAGTGAGAAAGATGAGATTAAAAGGGTATTATTATTATTATTATTATTATTATTATTATTATGTCATGAAGATGTCATATGATAAAGTGGGTTTAGTTAAAGTTTAGAGTTTTAGAGGTTTTGGGGATGGGGAAGAAGAGACATTGAACGACAGAAATGCCTGGAATTCTGTAGTCGATTAAAGCTTGTCAAACTGGGTTTTGTTTAATTTTGACATTGTGTTCCATCTCTTTCACACACGGATTTAATAGTTTTGTCCCTATATGTCTCTCACTGTTTGCACGTGTACGCTTGTTTCTTCACACCTTATTTATTTCAATGAATCCTTATTCCTACCAAAATAAGCCTTTCTTAGGATGCTTTTTTGCTTCCAAAACTTTGACTCATTCAAACCTCTTCAAAATGTTATAAATCTTTCCACTTATATATTTTATATTATGTTAATATTATGTTTCGTTGTGTTTTACACGTGTTTCAAAAAGTCAATATTATGTTGTGTTTTACACTAGTGTTGGCCAAGTTTCGGTGTCATGATTTTTCTCCCAGCAATATTAAAGTGTCAATGGTAATGATAGTGATATATTATGATGAAAGTTACCAAAAATTTAAACCCTAATTTAACAATTGAAAGTCAATTTAGGAGCTTGACTGCTAATACAAAACCATGATGAAATTGATCATAAAACAAACATGTTCTAAAGAAGTAAAGGAATGAATTGGACTTGTAACATGTTGGCTTGGTGGGCCTTGGGCTGACCCATCACAATTTTGTAGATAAAAAAAATTGAAACCCTAATTGTCATAGTTGTGTAAACAAAAAACTTAATCCTTGATTGCACAACTCATCCTTCTCCACGATTACGAGACAGTCTCCATCTTTATCGTTGCAATGCTGATGTCAATGGTAGCAAATCATAAAAAACAAAATAATAATAATAATAATAATAAATAAAAATTTACTCTATTAATAAAATGTTAGTGAAAAAAATCATTTTTCATAATAATAATATAGTTGATTGTGAAGTCATGGATTAGTAAATAAATTGGAGGAATCGTGCAAACAGTGCAACGTGTCCATGTCTTTTTAATGGTTTGCATGTGAGTATAAATTTATTTATTTTAATAAGAGGAAATTACTCTCATCTCCCCATTAAATCACTGTCAGACCACTTTTAAATTGTCTCTTTTATATATATATATATATATATATATATATATATATATATATATATATATATATATATATATATATATATATATATATATATATATTTTTTTATTTTTATTTT
>Ga0214544_1008542_pt1 | contig 16945 bp, 8 predicted proteins | sample CNSS3metaG_FD_160074 | JGI IMG/M metagenome (GOLD analysis project Ga0214544, IMG submission 160074) | Root nodule microbial communities from cowpea collected in UCLA plant growth center, Los Angeles, California, USA - CNSS3 | ecosystem: Host-associated > Plants > Roots > Nodule | place: USA...
TAAACATCCCAATCACATCTACAGAAAGAGGAAAAAGAAAGAAAAAAAATTAACAAAAAGTTATACAAAAAAATGAAGAAAAATAAGCAAAACATACTTACTAACTAAGTAATCTGTGTCAAAACCATCAGCTATGATGGTTGAAAAAGGGGTGTATGAAGTTGTAGTTTTCGGAACTAAGGTACTTTGCACCATATTGACCTTGGTTCCAAATTGGAAGTTGATCTTATAGGCATGTTTTGTGGTTCTATAAGAACCACCATTACATGAAACACTGAAAGATTGGATGGTGTAAACCTTGTCCTCTTTGATTTCAGACTGGAATTTGTATATCAATGTGCGTCTAACAGATGCATGGATTAGTACACCCTGAAAAAAAAGATTCATAAATGAAAAAATAGAAGCACATTTAAACTTACAAAAACATATCTAAACTTTTGGGTAAAAAAAAATTTAGGAAAAGTCAAAAAATAAAAGCCGTTTATAGTTCAAGGAAGATACCTCTTGGTCTTGAAGAACAATTTCCATGGAAAATGGAGTTTTTCCTTTTGTGTAATCTTCAACAAACCATAACCTTACAACTCTTGCAAGGATATTCCAACTCTCCTTCTCAGGGTTTAGTTCTTGTAAAGAGTGAGTGTGTTTTTGGATAACAGACATGGTTGAAGGAATGAGGAAAATGAGGGAAATCAGAGTAGAGTAAGGAATGAAGAAAGGTCTGCAGAAATGTATTTGTACAAAACATAAAAACATAAAAAGAATAGATTGGAAGATCATAAATACAAAACAACAGCAGACGCATGCTCTGGTCTTCATTTCACAAATTTAGAAACAATCTGCAAAAGGAAAATCAGTTTTTGATACGAAAAAAGATATTTACTGAAACAACACGCAAAGTGTGGTTTAGGTTAAACAAATGGAGTAAAAATTGGGAGAAGTGACTGACAAAAATACGAAGATCACAAAAAAGAACAAAAGTTGTTTTTCACATGGCTCAATGTTGTGCAATAAAAGGAAATATGGCAGAAAGCAGTAGAAAAATAAAAAGAAAAGTAACTTTAAATGTTGGAAAAGGTTGACCAATCAACGAAAATAGGAAATAAAGATCTGATTTCAATATACCACTAATGAAAAAAGTAAGGGAATGCAATATTTATAAGTAATCAACAACATGCAATAGGCCAAAAAAATTGATGTAAACCAATTTGGATTCACTGAGTATAAGAACAAAAAATTAGGGTTTGAGGATCGCGTTTCAGGAGGCGCCAGAGAGCTGGCTAGGGTTTGTGCAGGAAGAGCGTCTGAAGCAAAAAAACCATCTACACAAACAAAAGAAACCAAAAAATTAGTTCAAAGCCAAAAAAATTGATGTAAACCCTAAAACAGTACGAATCGAGAGAATCGTGAACACAACAAAAATGTCGAATGAAGTTCAGAAAGAAAAGAGGTGGATCGGTCGAATGAAGTTGAGAAGGAAGGGAGGTAGATGGCGTAGAAGTGGAGAATGCGTAAAACAGGTTAGGGTTCCACATAGGGAAAGTGAAGAGAGGTGGAGAACGTCATTTGGTGACGCGTTTGTGGAGGAAGAGCGAATAACAGCGACTGAGGTGGAGGAGGAGGCAGAGAGCTGGAGGCGGAGACACAGGTGTGGCTAGGGTTTGAGGAAGGAGAAGAGAGGAGAGTGCGTAAAGGTTTGAGAGAGAAAGTGAAGAGAGAGAGAGGAAGTGAAGGGTCTGAGGAAGGAGAAAAGTGAAAGTGAAGAGAGAGAGGAAGTGAAGGGTCTGAGGAAGGAGAGAAGTGAGGTGCGTAAACAGAGAGAGAAAATGAAGAGAGAGAGGAAGTCGAGAGAGATGATTAAAGTGAGTGTGGTGGGAATGGCTGAGAAGGGATATGAAGATGACACCTGTCCAAATTACCTTAAGAGGTAAAAAATAAAAAAATTTTGAAATTGAAGAAATTCAGAGAGATTGACACGTGTAAGAATTTGCCTTTTGTGATTCTTTGAATTGTATTATAAATAGATTGAGTAAGAAAATCTTAAAATATTTATATCTCCAATTTTTTTTCTTCAAATTAATACATATGTTTTCTTTTTTAATTTTGTATTTCTTTTCTTTCTCTTTTTATTTTGTAAGTTAGTTCTACTTTATCATTCTTTTTATTATCTCGACAAAATTGAACGTTGACGTATTACAATAAAATAAATTAACATATTAATTAAAATTTATTTTAAAACTTAATAACCTATTATTGATCTGGATTTCAGCGAGGCTATGGCAGAAGTAAATGAAAAAATGAGAAGTGATGAATTCTAAGATGCTTTTTGCCTTAATAGATTTTTAAGTTTTATTGTGATTTTTTCTATTCACCTTCTTTGTTTTTTAGTTTTCTTCTTCGATTCACTTTCACAATCAGATCCAAAAATTAAAAAAATTCACTTTTCATGATTGTGTCATTGGTTTGGTGGCAACAAGAAAATCAAACATTTATCCCATTTTTTAGTGGTTCACAAAACTTGAAAAAGAAACTAATGATTAAAATTGTCTAAAACTTTAGCACTAATCCATTGATGTTTTTCATGTTTGAGATATGTCGCTAAATCTATCAATAACTTATATTTATCGACGATTTTTAATCTGTCGGTATTAATCCTTTGCAGATTTTCTATAATGATAATACGTGAATTGAAAGCTTGCTTTTCCTCCAAAATTTCAAAACCTTTTTTTTTTCTTCAAAACATATCAATAATATGCTTGATTTAATCAATTTTCTCTGCTCTGTTAGAATTAAATTTAAGTCTTGACATTTATTTATTTAGTTATGTATTCGGTCATTCTTTTATATTAAAAAATAAAATAAGGGTTAAATATGTTTTTGGTCCCTTAATTTTTAGTAAATTTTAGAATTAGTCCATTTCGAAACTTTGGGCCAACTTAGTCATTCATCTTTCAAAATACGTTGATTTAGTCTTTTTAATCAAATTTTATTAGGTTTATTTGATGTTTCGTACGCATTTCAAGATTGTATTTGAGTTGTTTATACTGTTTGACACATTTTTGCTTTAATATTAAGTCAAATATTATTATGAAACACGCTTGAAATGTCAAATAAACTTAACAAAATTTGATTAAAATGACTAAATCTACGTATTTCGAAAGATAAAAGAGTAAATTGGACTAAAGTTTCGAAATGGACTAATTCCAAAATTCACTCAAAGTGAAGGGACAAAAACATATTTAACCCAAAATAAAACATAAGTATTTAAATAATGGGATATGAAAGAGTAATAGTTTTGACTAACTACTCTTCTTGCAATTATTAGTGGTTTTGTTTTATATTTAAATGATTAGGCAAAGTGAAAGATCAGTAGTGGACCTTATAGTAAAAAATATTAATGTAAAACTCTGTATTTATCACAAATTAATAATTTAGAGTTAGAGTTGTTTGACTTTGTTTATAATAATGATTTTGAGGTATAACTACGAAGATTTTTTGGTGAGACTTGATCAAAAGATATTTTTTTTATGATTTTTTTTACATTGAATTTTTTTTCATATCTTATTTTAACTTTTGATTTTACATAAATAATACAAAAATCAAGTATCTTTATCATGTAGAAATAGAAGTAATTCTCATATACAATGATAAGAGGATTATCCACTAATATCATTTTTTAAATTAATTTTGTCATAAACTTTTAGTAAAGGCTTTATGGTAGAAAAAGTTGAAATTTTTATGGCCCTTATTTATCACACTTGTTTTATTTATCACTTGAATCAATATCTTATCATAGATGATTAAATTAAAGATAATACAAACAATTGTTGAACCACCAAAATAATTTTTCTTTCTATATGATTATGTAGGCATGGGTAAAATGTTTATTCTCATGGTCATTAGTCTGCAATAAAAATAACAATAACAATTAGTGAATGACTTTTAAAAGTTGCAAATTGACCTCGAATGAGATTTAACAAATGAGTAAAAAAAGTGTTAGAATATTTTCACCCTAAATTCTAAATTTATTTTTGATGATTTGATTATTTTTATTTTAATATTATTGCAAATTTTAACAGTATTTCTTATTTGAGAGGAAGAGTTACTTTAGTTTGTACTAAAAGTATTTTCAAATACTTATTTTTAATTGTAATGATTTAAGAAGTAAAAATTACACAAAAATGTTATTTATGTGAGATATTTAAAAATTTAAAAATAATTGGTCATCAAATATATTTTCTAATATTGAATTATTTTCAGATAAATATATTTTAAATGTAATATCTCATCTTAAAAGTATAAAAGTATAAGACTATTAAAATAAAACATTTCATTAAAATATTCAAACAATAGATATTTATACCCCAAGTTTCTAAACTATGGTTCTATTTCAAACTATACCAAACAAGATTTACTATCATCCCACGACTTAGACTACTACAATGGCACGGACCATTGCTATGACTGAGAGAAGCCATGGTTTCCCCAAAAATTTTAAATTTTATTTTTTATATAATATTATATATTTTTTAAAATTATATTTATATATTATTATTTTATTTATATTAAATTTAGTAAAAAAATTTATATATCATATTATATATATATATATATATATATATATATATATATATATATATATATATATATATTAAAATTTATATATATTTATTGTTTAAAAAATAAAATGAAAACCAACTTGATGAACATTGGTTAATAAAATATAGTAGGGTTTTGTCACTAGTTGCAAGGTTTTTTTTTTTCTTTTATAGTAAATCATTAAGAAAGAATGAGAGTAGAAAGAGAGACAAAGATATAGATTAGGAAATAAAAGATTAAAAACGCACAATATCTCTCATGAATCGAGGTTAATATCTTATTATGATGTATGTACTATGATTATATTATTATGATATTTTTCTCAAATTAAGTTTTGTCTAAATTAGTAAGCATAATTATGATCGTAGGATTCTTTAATAAAATTGACACGCACCCTAATTATATTTTTTTTTTTTGAAAGTAGTATAACCTAAATTATGAAATTATGAAATTTTGTGTTTTATGTTGTATATGGTAAAATTTGTAAAATTTTATGGATGTATCTTATCCTACGCATACGAATCTTATTGCATAAAATGAATTAGAAATATTATAAATTGAAAAATGTAGACGATAATCACTTTATGAGAATGGTTTAAACAAAAGAAATGAAGAGTCTTTTTATTTAATTAGAAAAAAATAATTTATATATAGAAAATGTAATTTGGCACTCCTAAAATTTTGTCCAAGTTTCGCCACTAGACAACTAACTCATTATCTCTAAGAGGAAAACTATAAACTTGTATCTTCATCTACTCACACCAATAAGGCGATCATTATTAAATGAAGAACACAAACACAAAACAAACCAACAAAGAAGAAAAGGTAAACTAATATACAAAAAGAACATCATATAATATGTTGTATCACAATACAATGCACTCCAACTAATCATACAAATACAAACTATATAAACAAAGACTCTCCTAAACTAAATTATTCAATACATAAATTGATATTTAATATCAAGAGGTTTTAGCATTTGTGATGGATACTCTCCACCCATAAGGTCAATCCTATACAGACCACTTAGAACTTCAAAAAGTTCCCTTGACCAGGATCTCCTGCCACTCTCAACCCTAGTCCATTCTTCTCTATGTGAGTTTGAATGACTAGTGGAGTATCATGATAACTTCCAACCCTAGACTCCCACATCAATGCTTACACTACACAACAAATGGGACTTTCCTATGTAATTCCATTCTCGAAAACAAATAACCCTTTATTTCATCCTTACTAACCATTATCTCATACAAAATCTATTGATAACCATTATACATTATCATACCTATTTATACTTATCAATAATTTCATTATAAATACATCATACCTATCAAACAAGTTCTTCTGAAATTCCAAACATGAAAAGAAGAGTTTCTGATACCACCCAGCATAACAGACCACCACCTATCGCCACTCAACCAGAGGTATCCCTGGAAGGTTTCTGCCCAATGCCAACCAAATGGCACCCAATGCCACTTTCTCGTCCAACAAAAGCACCATTGCAGCTTCCATGATTGAAATCTTGGAACTAGTGCCCAAAGACAAGAAATCCAACCATAGAGCCACTGGATTAGTGGCGCCCAGTGATATCAATATCGTTTGGCACTATACGAGAACATCAAACTCCCATTTTTGAGATTTAATTGAGTAATTAGACCTCTTCTAATTAATCCCCACTTTCTAAAATTAACACTTCAAATTTCAGGTTCTTAACTCGAGTTTGACCAAATTACTTCGTTAAAGGATCTCATAGAGGCATCCAAGTTCACATATAAAACCATATATTTGAAAAGAAATCAACACACAACCCATGCTTAACCTCAATTCAACAACTTTAACAAATCATTCAAAATTTTAGATGATGTAAACAAAATTCTGCACAATCCTACATACTACACGAGTTCAATATCATCTTATCAGTTAAAACATGTAGTTCATCACCGCAGAACAAGTAAATAAAAAATTCATAACTTATCACACCAAATTATCAATTGACAACAAAAAATTAACAATCTCGACAAGCAAAAGCAAGAATTAGCTTTCCTCACTTGTGAAAATAACTTAAACAACTCTAGATAACCAAATTGTCTCTATCTCCACATGATGTTCTATCTATATATAGAAACATCATAAAAACGATAAGGACACACCATAATGATAATTGATCAGACACATGCAACCAAAAGAGGACCGCATGCAAAGATAAAACTAATCGGTCCAAATTAAAGAGTTGCCTCGAGGATCACTCCAACGGTTTGAGCTCTTCAAACAAATGAACAAACTCTCAAAGAACTCTAGAAAAAGATGATGTGTTTTAAAATAATGAAACTCATTTATAACAAAATTATTTATACTAAATCTTTTTAATATTAAAATAATATGAAATCTCACTGTTTTTAAATCATTATCAATTCTAAAATATCATTATTCAGGTCTTTGTATTAAATGTTTTATTTGTTACTTTTTTAAATGTTTTTTTTCATATTATTAATTATGTTAATTAAATTACTTATTTTACAATTTCGTGTTATACATTATTTTATTTATTTAATAATTCCTTTACCTGCAAGACAAGTGTTTCAATCTAATTAATTAATAAAAAAATAAGATATCAATACCCATCATTACTCGTGAAGTTTAAGGCAAATTTGAAATGGTTAGAATTTAGATAATCTCTTTCCAATTCTGAATCAATTAAAAGAAGAGAAGCTATATTAATAATGTTTAAGTGTTCATTTTATTTTAATGCTTAGTTTAATTTCAAATGTCTTTTTTCCTAAATGTCTTTTTCCTATTCCTTATTATATTATCATCATTATCAACAAAGTCGAGATTCTATAACATTCTTATAATATTCTTATGTGAGATATTTTTCCTACAAATGTTATTTTATTGAGATATTTGAAAAATTAAAACAATTATACATTAAATATATTTTCTATAATTGAATTATTTTCAGTTCAATATTTTTAAGTTTCTATTTGTTACTTTTTAACAATATTTTGTTTTCATATTATTAATTTTATTAATTTAATTAACTATTTTATGTGTTTATTTTATTTTAGTTCTTACTGTAATTTCAAAATGTCTTTTTACTTATAAATGTCCATTTTCTTCTGCCTTATTATATTATATCATCATTAAGAACCACGTCGATATTCGTGGAATATTCTTAAAACATTTGAGAGCAGAAATTAAAAACAAAAATGTTTAGAAGTTAGAAGAACCAAAACAAATATTACCAGGCACAAAAACAAAAATTGATATAATTAGAGAGCTTAAAAAATGTTCCTACACAATTATAAGTTTATTCATTTAATTGTTAAAATAATAAAGCTTAATTTTAAAAATTACGTTCATTTATATTTTTAATCACTAATATTTAAAAATAAATTTGTTTCCGTTCCTGAAATGTAAAATTAACTCTCTGTTTCTATTTCATGACAAAGAAATAAACATGTTCTAATTCTATGCTCAGACATAAAATATCTTAACAATAATACAAAGCAAAACAAAAATGCCATATAAAGAACACAGAATTCATTAAAAATGAAAGTGAAATCTTAGATGGAATGTCAAAAATTTCATAATGATACCTTGAGCCTATTTAAGAAAGTGAAATCTTCTAAATAGAATATAGGTAGAGCATATTTGAGAAAGTGAAATCTTTAATAACATTTAAAATAAAATACTAAAACAACTCCTTTTAGGTTACAAAGAACTAAAATAATTAATTATAAATTCAAAAAATCAAAAGCCAAGTTATCCAATTTTTTAAAAAACTAAATAAAATATAATAAAGTCAAAATAATATATCCAAAATGACATCAGTTATGATTATAAACAGGACGGATCATTAAGGGATAGGTGTTATGGTACTCAAAACTTTTAAATTATGTGTATATTACTAATTTTTTAATTTTTTAATTTTTTTTTGAATTATAGTATATATTAAAAATGGATGGAAATTAAATTAGATATTTTTAATTTTTTTTATAAAATACAATATTTTATGATAATAAATACTCAAATATAAAATCAAAATAATAAAAAAAAATACTTATTTAAATATTATTTATTTTCTTTTATTATTTTTTCTCACAAATTTAAATTATCTCTATCTCACTTGATTTCTTTCTTAATTGAAATAAAAAAGTGAAACTAGAAACAAATTTATTATTTTTGTTCTTGTATTTTTTTTTATTTTTTGAAAAAAGAAATCTTGTGTTACTTGATACTGAAATATTTATTTAATAATTAACATTGTTCATTTTTAAAGAAAAAAAATAAATCTCTTATCTAACTTGATAATGAAATATTTATTTAATAGTTAACATTATTTTTTTATTTCATGAATATTTTGTTTATATTTTTTTATGAATATAAAAGAAAAAGTAATGTACTATATATTATTTCATAGCCAATTTTTAATTATAGATTAATTATTCTCTTAACAACTTTCGATCTTTTACTTTACTGTATCATGATAAATTATTTTTCATCTTAAATTAAAAAAAATAGTTATATAAATAAAATAGTAAAAGAATAAATTTATTTTTAAAAGTTATAAAAAAAATTACTCACAAAATAATATTTCATGTGTGATTTATTTTGTAGCTATATATATATATATATATATATATATATATATATATATATATATATTTTTATTTTTTTATATATTTAATAATTAAATTATATATTAATTTTTATTATAGTAGCAATAATAATTAAATATATAAATTTTGAGTATAATTTTTAAAATTATATACATCTATGCTTATAAACATTACAGCATTAACCTAAACAGAACATCAATGAATTTTCCATTACTGCGTGCAATTTTAAATTTACTGACATTTTCTATTGATTTTTGCTTACCTTTTTTTAATCTTCTTTATTTCTTTCACGCATCTTTAGATTTTAACATATACTTTTTAAACATTTAATTCCAAGGTCTTAATTAAATTTACGTTTTACTTCTATAGCAGCCATCATGGACAGAGTCAAATCAACAACTGTTTCAACTGGTTGACAAAATAGCTTCAGCATTATCCTATATTTTCATCATGTGAACATGTATTACAGATATATTTGTGTATAAATGTGTTGAATTATGAAACATAATAACTCAATAAACCAAAAGCAGAGAAGTAAACATGCAGATGAGTTATCTTGCAGTGTTTCTGATACTGCTTCTTCCAATCTCATCTTCATCTTCATCTTCATCTTCAGCATCTACCTTGGTTGAGAAGAAATTCAAGGAATGTTTGATAACCCAACTTGATGGCAATTCTGAATCCGTTGACAAAATACTCTTCACCAAATCCTCCTCCCAATATCCCCAAGTCTTGGAGGCATTGGAACAAAACCCTAGATGGGTGAATTCATCAAATAAGCCTCTTCTGATTCTAACACCTTTCCATGAATCAGAAATTCAAGCAGGCATCAGATGCAGCAGAGAACTTGGTTTGCAGCTCAGAGTCAGAAGTGGTGGCCATGATTATGAAGGGCTATCATACCTCAGTAAGGTCCCATTTGTGATGGTTGACCTCATCAACATGCGTTCCATTCAAGTTAACCTTTCTGATGAAACAGTTTGGGTTCAGGCTGGAGCATCAGTGGGTGAACTTTACTACCAAATCTCAAAGGCTAGTAAAGTGCATGGTTTCCCTGCTGGAACCTGTCCAAGTGTAGGGATAGGTGGACATATCAGTGGAGGGGGGCAGGGTGTCATGTTGAGAAAACATGGCCTGGCTGCAGACCATGTTGTTGATGCTTACATCATTGATGCAAATGGGGAGATTCATGATAGAAAATCAATGGGAGAAGATGTTTTCTGGGCCATAAGAGGAGGTAGTGCTACTAGTTTTGGAGTCATCCTTGCATGGAAAATCAGGTTGGTCAGAGTTCCACCTATTGTTACAGGTTTCAATGTTTTCAAAACAGTGGAAGAAGGAGCCAAGAATCTCATTCACAGGTGGCAATACATTGCACCTGAATTGCCTGAGGATCTTGTCATTAGAGTAATAGCTCAAAACAGTGGTGACAAGCCAAAAAAATTGAGAGCACTCTTCAACTCTCTGTTCCTGGGAGGAGTAGACAGGTTGATCCCACTGATGAATCAGAGTTTCCCAGAATTGGGATTGCAGGCCAAAGACTGCACTGAAATGAATTGGATTCAATCAGTTATGTTCATTGCTGGATTCGACATACACGACCCTCTGGAACTCTTGCTCAACAGAACTACCTCACCTAAAAGCTCTTTCAAGGCCAAGTCTGACTTTGTGAAGGAGCCAATACCAGAAACTGGTCTAGAAGGAGCTTGGAAAATGCTTGTAGAGGAAGAAGCATCAACCGTGATGATATTGGAACCCTATGGTGGTATAATGAATGAAATTTCAGAATCTGAAACCCCTTTTCCCCACAGGAAGGGCAACTTGTACAACATACAATACTTGGTCAATTGGAATGGGAATAGCAACGAAGAATCCAAGAGGTATCTACTCTGGGCCAAGATGATTTACAGATACATGACTCCATATGTGTCAAAATCTCCACGAGCTGCATATTTCAATTATAAGGATCTGGATTTAGGCCAAAACCTGCTTGACAACACAAGCTACTCAATGGCTAGTGTTTGGGGTGAGAAATACTTTAAGGGAAACTTTAGGAGATTGGCACAGATTAAGACAAAGTTTGACCCCCAGAATTTTTTCAGGAATGAACAAAGTATTCCTCTCCTAAATGCTCGTCCTTATAAATAAAGTGCATGCATGACATTATTGGGAGAACCTAGAACATTTGTGTTATACTTGAATAAGATGTGTGGTTTAGTTCCTTTCCTAGATGTTCATTCATTTCCTTTTTCTTCCTTATTAGCAGCATAAAACTCCACACCAAAGATAAGCTACTACGATGACATTTTCTAATAAAATAAAACAATAAATCACATTAAAACTGGGATGGGACTATTCATATTTGAGAATAACTTTTTGAAGAATACAAATTCTGGTGATGTCATTAGAAACTATTTTCAGAAACGACTAAAATGATAGTGAAGCAAAGACGATAGGTAAAATAGGTAAAATCGACATGTGTAGATCATTGAATGACTAATCAACATTTTTAAAATTACTATAATAAAAAGCAAAAGATTAAATGAATGGCAAAAATTAATTACACAAAAAAACAGAGAATACGGGACAATGAATGGGAAAAACCACACCTTCTGGCTTCACCAAGCTTGATCATTGAGAAGATCTTGGTTCCTATAATTTGCCCATTTTTCAGACACCAAATCAATGAAACCTAAGTCGCGAAAACAGAATATGGGACGAAGAAGACACACAACAAAGAACACCCAAACTGCACCGACACAACATAGAATAGAGGAGAATTGCAGAATATAGGAATGGGAAAAGAACGACGAGAAAGGTATGAACTTTTGGGAGAAGAAGCAGAACCTAAGCATAAGAGAGAACCTAAAACATTTTTTTCTTTTACAGACCACTGTTTGCTCTTTTAAATACACTTATGGCGCCTTCTTCCTTATATTTACTCCATTAATATATACAACTAATCATCATAAGATATATAATTAATTAAATATGTCTTTAATTCTTTAAATAGGGACAAATAAAATTTTCTTTTTTGAAATTTTAATACATTTAAGTTTTCAAACTAAATTTTATGGTAATATTTGAGTTATTTAGGTGTTATTTGACATATTCCTATTTAGATGTTAATTGTAAAACACATTTAACGCAATTAGATTAAAATGACTTTAATCATTCATTTTTCAATTTAATGTTGTTGGAGATTAAAATGTATAAAATCTTTGGACAAAAACAAATTTTAATTTTGCATCAAATTTTATAAACTAAAAATATATTTAACCTACTATTAATGTGTAATTAATATATCACTATTTATTATTAATATATAAATTATATGTAAAATTTACATTAATAATCTAACATCCCGTTTTAATAGCATAACACTACTAAAATAAAACAGATCATTGTAAATATTCAAAAAAATAAAACAGATCATTCAATATATATTGTATATTAGTATAGTCTTACCAGATAAGAATGTAGTATTATCACTCATGTACATTATCAAGCTATTATACTATGATCCTATCAAAAAACTATACCTAACATAATCTAACATCGTTCAACGCCCAAACAACCAACTCCGTAACATTAAGCGATGCCTCTACACCTTTATTTTTGTCTGCTCACATCAATAAGGTGATCATTGCAAAAGAAGAACACAACACTTACAAACAACAAACAAAAGAGGGTAAGCTAATGTACAAAATGAATATCATATATAAAAAAATAACATGTTGTATCACATTACAATGCCTTAGAACCAATCATACAGATATAAACTATGTAATCAAAGACTCTTTTAAACTCAATTATTTGGATCTAGGCATTGATGTATGATTCTTTGTGATTTTTGCATGTATGATAATAAAAAGAATATTACTCGACCTGAGTTGCTCTACCTGAGCTGATACACACAAAGTTAGTCATTTTAACAGTCATAAGAACCATGTGGTCGTTCTTAATGACAAGACCTTCTGTCTCTCTCACCACATAACTCATTCTACTCTATGTGAGTCTTGAATGGGTATTTGAGTATCAGGATAAACCTCTAGTACAAACTCCTCACATCAATCCATACACTAAAGGAACATTACCATAGAATCTCTCTACAAGATTTCTGGAATTACGTCAAAATCATACTTTCATCCACAAACATTATTCCACGTCAAATTCCAAATATCAAGCATCATATTCGTGATCAATTACAATCGTCATATATTTCCCTACATGCTCATAACCATTAACATGTCCATCATCATCATAGTTTCATACATCATTATATCCATGCATATTCATTAAAGAATCGATAAAAAATTCTATAAACAACCAGATACCTTAATTTATTCCAACTCAAACCAATACCACAAATAAGAAGTGCTCTTTCTAAAAAGGGAAACCTAAAATAGGACAAACATAAGAAACTAACTTTTCTAACTAATGACCTGTAATCAAAGATACCACAACTGGTCAAAGCAATAATTCCTTTGTCTAGAATTTGTTGTCAAAATTTCAGTTCGATCTGACAGTTAACGAAACGAGAATTCAATTTTCCCAAGATGACACAAACCAGAAAAACTGAGTGGCGCTCGGTGCCAGCCTAGGCGCCTAGTGAGTTCCATAGTCGCTAGTGAGAGGACCCCTATAACTACCAAGATTTACTTGATTTTTTGGCATCCGACGACACCAAGTAAGTGAACTCTCTAACTTTGGAGTCGCCCAACAACGACTAACTCAAAGGAGCCACTATCTCATTGGCGCCCGACCTGATCAGAAATTTCTACTTCTCCTTTTGAGTTTGATTTGAGTAATTTAACACTATTCTTCTAGCTAAGTCTCAATGTTCAAACACTTCAATTATCACAAAACTCGTATGTCTTGGCTCAACCAGTGGCAAATTACCCAATTCACTCTCAAAGGGGTATTCTCAATAGTACAATGATTAATTTACAACATTTCACCAATTGAAATACAAGTCATGAAGAATTTTACATACTACACATATTCAAAATCAAAGCAAGCACTCACATACAATTTAATTTACCACTTTACAAGTACACATGCAATTCAACATCACAGAGCAAAGAAATATAGATTTACAACTTAAAACACTACATTCACAGTTCATAGCACTAATTAATAACTCTCAACATGCAAAACTAAAATTAGTTTTCTTCACTTACAAAAGGCAGCCCATATAGCTCTTTAAAAACACCAAAACATCTTTAACTCCACAGGATGCTCTATCTACATAAAGGAACATCACACAAATGATCAGGACATACCATCATGATCACTGATCAACAAATACTCATAAGGAGAGTTAAAACCTCACATGCAACCAAAGAAGACCAAAGAAGAATCACATCCAAGCCAGAACAGAGAAGACCTACATGAAAACGAGCAGAAGTTCAACGTACACGGTTGAAGAAACTAATCGGACAGAAAGGAAGAGTTGTTCGCCAAGAGGATCACCCTAGCGGTCTTTGATCTTTAAACAAACAAGTAGCGAAGAAGAAGAAGAAAGAAATTATAAAGCTTTAGAAAAGTGGTTTATAGAGAGATAATGTGTTTTAAAAATAAAGAAACTCGTTTATAACAATTCTATTTAAACCAAAACCTTTTAATATTAAAATAATCAAATCTCAATATTTTTAAACGACTATCACTTCTAAAAAGTCATCTTGTACTAAATATTTACAAATAACTCATGATATATCAATTTGTACCATTAATATATATATATATATATATATATATATATATATATATATATATATATATATATTGTTATACATACTTTTGCATGTATAGTTAATATACCCATTTATATTTTATTAAAATCAACTTTTATACTATATACATATTAATAAAAAAAATGTTAACAATAAAATAATAATAGTAGTAATAATACTAAAACAAATTATAAAAATAATTTATTATTAATGTATAAATATAATTCAAATATTTTTTTAATTTAGTAAATTAATATTAAAAACACACAAAAGAAGGAAAAAAAATCAGTGCATTATATTTAAATTTATTAACTAAATATAGAAAAGGTAATTTTAATAATTTAATTTGTTTATAAAAGTATAACAAAAGTTTTCATAAAAACTGAATTTGTAAATAAATATATAATTATAAACTTAAATAAATAAATTTTAAACATTTAAACTTTAATTTAGAAAATATGGATTTAAAATAGACTAGTACATCTAATTATTTTAATTTAAATTAGTTTTATTTTACAGAATATAGGTATTCATTTGATTTCAATTTAACTTTTAAATTATTTATATTGAACTTGAATTTAACTCACTTAATGAGATTTTTCAAAATAAGAAGTATCAAACATAAGGATGAAATTGTATAGAATATTATATTTTTATTAAAGTGCATTATAACTTTAAGAGAATATCATAAATATTTATACAAACATTACTTAATATTTAACATTTCATTTCTAGAAATCAAATAAGTAAAAATGACATATAAAAATTTACTCTATTAGGTACTTTTCTTTATAATTATTCTTACCATTTTAAATGTTCAAATTTATTTATACAAATGATCATTTAAGTTATATTTGTAAACAATAAAACAAGTTATTGTATTATTAAAATAAAAAGTAAGTGAAAAAATATAACATAACAAATAAATATAACATATTATATTAAAAACTTGATATGAATTTATCCAAAATATTAGTATAATTCTAAAAAATCATTAATGCACTTTTAAAACACAAAACATTTGTGCGTAGAAAAATGTCAATATAATATTATTATATACATGAAAACACAACACATGTATGTAATATTATTATATACATGAAAATACATGTGCTACAATGTTTGTTTTTTATGATAAAAATAGTAATAAAATTATAATGATAAAAATAAATAAAAATAATTTTTAGATGATCTTTATTTATATAGTATATAAGTTTTACTTTTTTTAGAAAAATACTTAAAATTTAAGAAATGGTTAAATTTAGAAAAGTTAAATTTAAAAAAAAAACGAAAACTTTAATGTTAAAAATAAAAAATGGACACCAAAAAGAAAATTTTTCTTTATATATAGATATATAGATATATAGATATAGACAAATAATACACGTATTCATAAATTAAATGAAATAATGAAATATAAAAAATAATAAGAAATTTCTAAAAAGTGTATTTGTTTCCTATATACTTTATAAAAAATATTTAAAATTAATTTTTTAATCAAACTTTTAATTATCCTTTTAAAAAATGTATAATTAAATTTCATGCTATGAACAATTAAATTTACAATCATTAAACAATTTTTAGATGATTTTTGTTTATTTAGTATGTAAGTTTTCTTTGAGAAAAACATTTAAAGTTTTAAAAATGGTTAAATTTAGAAAAAATTAAATTTTAAAAAAACGAAAACTTGAAGGTTAAAAAGTAAAAAAAAAGGACATAATTTTTTTTTCTTTATATATAGATAAATAATACACGTATTAATAAATTTAATGACATATAAAAAATAATAAGAAATTTCTAAAAAATGTATTTGATTCCTATATACAAAATTTAAAATTAATTTTTTAATCAAACTTTTAATTATCCTTTTAAAAAATGTACATTAATATATAAATTCTTTTTCCTTATTACATTATCATCATTACTTTAACCTTCGGGGAATATTCTTAAACAAGTGACAGCAGAAATTAAAAAAAAAAAAAGGTAATCAGA
>Ga0214544_1008545_pt1 | contig 16941 bp, 6 predicted proteins | sample CNSS3metaG_FD_160074 | JGI IMG/M metagenome (GOLD analysis project Ga0214544, IMG submission 160074) | Root nodule microbial communities from cowpea collected in UCLA plant growth center, Los Angeles, California, USA - CNSS3 | ecosystem: Host-associated > Plants > Roots > Nodule | place: USA...
ATAAATAAATTAAATTAGTGGTCAACGCGCTGAGTCAAATTTTTTTAGCTCTATATGCCTCGGTTATTATGACAACCGAGGCATAAAAGTTCAATTTAATTACAAAACTGCCACCGCGTGCTTTTATACCGCAGGTCCACATGAACCGAGGCATATACAGCGCTGTAAAAGCTCTAAAATACACTAGTGTCTTATAAACTTCACTCTCAAATCCACTTTACTATCACCTCCAAATTCCTTAAAAAAAATAACATAAACTTCATTCTCAAATTCATTCAAATCAATCATCTTCCTTTTCTTCAAATCATTTATCTCAAAAGAACACACCCTTAGACTATGATTAAAATAAAAATGTAACATAATCCGTATAAGCTATGTTAAATCATATATTTGCATTAATGATTATTCATAATTTTTCATTTAACAAACAGTGAAAACTTATTTACCACATTAACAACTATATATACCTAATAATAAAATATTAAACAAAATTATGTGTTATAAGATAGGACATAGTAAAATATCCATGTCATCTAATTTTTTTATTATAAACTCTCCAAGCAACTTATAAAACCTAATTTATATTGTTATCTACTCTACACCATTTAACATATTTTAATTGAATCATATTATTTCATAATAGTTAAAATAATTTAGGAAATTTAAGAATCAAAGTTAAAGTATATTTAAATACACATTTAAAATATATAAATATATATATATATATATAAATATATATATATATATATATATATATATATATATATATATTTAAATTAAAATTGTAATATAACACCAACATTCAAAACCAACAATGTATAGATAATTATAATTTAAAGTACTAGATTCATGTTTAAGTTTAAAGGAATATATTATTAACCTAGAGAATTTGGAGATGAATATGGTAGTATTATATCTGAATGCATCACTGTTATGCTAACAAACAGAAATTACCTGAAAATAAATATTGGCAGAACTGTAAGAGAGTGTCACTATTGAAGACTCTGCAACTGCAATGATCACCTTATGTATATATATACAAGAACCATTTTTTTTCTTGGTGGTTCACTCTTCCTTTTTCTCACTAACTAAAATACTGCATCGTGGTTCACTCAATACTCAGAAACTCTATTTTGAGCCAGAAGGAAAAGGTAGTCTGCACAGTATGCATCAAAATAATGAAGTTTCAGTTTTCTTATTCATGACTTCTAAAACTACATCAAACAAAAAACACTCAACTTTTTCCAAGAAACTTACCCCAATGTGAGGGAGGTGTCAAAGGATTGGTCTTCTACATTCGTTATCCTCTAAAATCACAAACAAGAGGAACTGTTAAAAACATCACATACTAATAAAAACACTACTGCTAAGTATCTTTATTGGTAATTCTGATTGAGTTACATTGAAAACAAAAGCAGAGTATACTAGTTTTTTCAGCACTTTTTTCACAAAAATATTATTTTCTGTTTGGTGTTTAAACCCTTTTATTCCATAAGATTTTGCTGTTAGAAATAACAAAGCTGACATTTTCCTGCGATTTTCTTTTGTAACAGGACCAGAACTTAGAATAACAGTATGAATGAGATTAATACGACAAAATTTGTGGGAAAATAAGAAAACCCTAACGACCTACGAAGCCTAGACAAAGATACGACACGGACACAGAGATACGGCTAAATTGAAAAACATAAGATACGGGACACGACATGTATATATATATATATATATATATATATATATATATATATATATATATATATATATATTATTTTCAAACTTTCAACTAACACATGGTCAACTAACATAGAAATGAATCTAATTTATTTATCTAATATAAAAAAAAAGTGAAAAGTAGTGATCATATAATACTTTTTTCTTATTTTTATAATCATAATAGGAACTTATGTGATAAATTTACAAATTTATGGATCTTTTAGAAAATAATTGTATTTGTGGTTATTAATATTGTGTTGGAGTCATGTCAAAATCATGTTAAAGACAAAAAAAAATGTCTTTAAAATTGGACACTTTACTGATACGTATCGTAGAGTGTCATACGAGTGTCAGTGTCCGATACGTGTCAGACACAGGACACATCCATTGATAAGGCGTGTCCGGACTTCATAGCTAACGACCGAACAATTTTATTGGTGAAAATAATAAAAAGTGAAAACTAGTTACCTGTTTTATGAGTCGGTTATCTTCCTTGAGTTTGTTTCCCTGCATAGGGAAATGAGAAGTTATAACTGAGCATCATAGAGCCAGAGTGTGGCAGAGATTATTAAGACAACATATAATGCAGAGGATTTATGATAGCAATACAAAACTATATCCGACACTGACAATGAATGAGAATTCTATATACCTTGTGCGTAAGAATACTGATCTCTGCTATAAAATTTTGAACCTGAAAGATGTTGAATGTTAAAGAGTGTAATAAAGAAAAGTGATGAAAGGAGAGGGAATGATGGACCTTGGCTTTATAAACACGGTCCAAGGATGAACCAAGTCGTTCTTCTAATTTCTGCAGTTCCTTTAGGCTCAATCCTTGCAATTCTTCTCCATTCAGTTGTCTAAGATGAAATTGTAAATTTACAATACATGAGAATTTAAAAAATAAACCCTTTCTCTGATGAATTTACAATACACATACCTCATTTCACGACTCCTGTCTTCCACTTGCTTCTTCAAAGAAGTATAATTACTTGTAATCTGTACAATCACCACACAAAGTAGATATGAATTTTGGTTCCTTCAATGTTTTTACCACTCTTTATATATGTAATTTTTACTGAAATATTCTATTTAAAAATCAAAATTGTTTCTTCCCTATGATCATAAAATCCTTTTCTAGAATAATCAGAATCATAAATATTGATGTTTTTTCAAATCCTTGAATCCACAGTTAAACACCAGTGTTGATATTAAAAAATAAAACCGAAAAAAGTACCTGATCCGTAGGATGTGACTGGTCTAGTTTGTCAAGGTTCAACTCTGAACATAAAATATATCTTTCAGTTATTTTCTGCATACTTCAAACAACACAAAAAAGGCTTCACGTTAATTTCTTCAGGGGGAGCATTTGCATTACATTATGTTCCTCGTCATGTCTTCTGTTTAAACAATGACATCAAATATCTATCATAAAAGTTTACATAAATATATTCACCTTTTAATTGAAATTTACAGCAAATGTATAAAGTACAAATAACACATGTAATACTTCATTCAATCATAAACCACTAATAACTCATTTTTTATAATAACTATATCTAATATAACATTTTGTCATTAGTTGATAACCAATCTATATTTTATATCCTTACATAATTACTTTTAAATTTGTTCCATTGAATACAATAGTTTTGTTTTTCGAATCTTATGATATGTTCGGATGAGACAATTTAAGAGATTAATTCATTTGTTTAGAAAATTTGAATTCTTTCAAGAAAAATTATATGTTTGGATGAGGAAATTAAAAAGAAATTGAAATTGAAAATTTTTAAGAAGGTATTTCAAATAACTAAAATAGAAGAAAATTTAAAATTTTCAAGTTGTAGAATTGCTCATTGCACTATAAGAAAATGTTTCTAATAATCAATTTTAGTGACCAAAAGTTATTAGTTATGGTAACCAATTTAAATACCAATTTAAAAAATAAATAGGTAAAAATCACTATATAAGATAAACTTTTTTTTACTTTTATAAGAACTAATTAAAAGATGTATCCATCCAATTTTTTAATTAACTAATATTGTAAAAATACTATTCTAACGATCTATAGAAATTAAATTCAGATTTAGTTAATCCAAACCTTGCTAGGAATTTGATCATTATGCTAATATATAAAGAGAGAAAATGAATACCTTTCTTTAGCCATTGATTAATTATTTTTTGTGGTTCAGATCTCCAGCCAATAATTAATCTGTTCTTATTCTGTTGTAAGAATTTGTAAAAGCATAGCTTTGAAATTAGATTCTTAGTGACTTTATCCTACTTAATTGATCTTAAAATCATATTATATATCAATATGGTTTATGAGTTCAATTTTGATACACTTTTTAATTTTTCTTTTACACTCTGAATCCAACATCAAAAACCATATATATAGATATATAAACCAAGAGTTTAATGTATTTAATTCTCTTTGAATATAAAAACAGTGATGTGATCTGTATTTCAATCATATATATATAACTCGACTCAATGACTTAAGTCTAGGGGGACTTGTAGTTACAATATCAATAAATGACTCATTAAATAAAATATTAAAATTTCTTAATAGAGATGACTAATTATGAATGTGTTTTTCAATAATATTGTCTACCATTTTGTACAACTTTGAGTGTCCAATAATTTTAAGTATTCATGGAGACAGTATTGCCTGGGTCAATTACTACGTTTAAAATATTATTTGTTTCAGAATTTAGAACTTTATTACGATTTCAGACATAAAAAATACTTTGAAAAATTAAATAAAAATATATACTTGAATTATTTAACTCTTAAAAAATATAAAACTATAAGATATATATATATATATATATATATATATATATATATATATATATATATATATAAACATTTCAAAGCGCGTGTGAATAAAGTATATATTTCATTCATAATTTCATGGGAAAAGTGAAGTTAGAAAAATAAAAACTACTAGTTTATATGAAACTATGATTTATGACATTTTTGCAAAGTTTCTTCATAACATAACAACATTTAGAAGAAAAAAAATATTATATCAGAAATTAAAATTAACTTATATAAAAATAAAAAATGATGTAAATGAACTTTTATATACTAGCGTACATTAATTTTAACTATGCTACACTAAAGAATACTAATCCACATGTGCACATTATATGATGAATCATGAATGTAGGAATGAAGGTTTAAGGAAAGCATAATTTTGTTTTGAGTTTTTTTTTTCTTTGATCATGTATAAAGCTAATGCTAAGTTAAAAAACCTTTTTGGTCATACTATTTATATTATATGTAAGGAAATAGGTTACAACACCCACATTTTGGTAAACTAGTGTATATAATATCTGTTGTTTTATCATAAAAAACGAATGTTAAATAAAAAAAAGGTTAAAATAAAAAAATATTAGTTGTTGTTAGGAATCAAAGTGTGAATCTAAGTTCTACATTTTATGGTTTGCCAGAGTGTTAAAGGTCAGGTTTGGGGTTCGATACCCACTGACAACAACCTGCCTTGCAAAGTGGGGGACACTTGGAGCGAGGAGTTGGAGTGTATTGGACTGCAGACCTGATACTACTGGGGTGGGCCGGGAGGTGTTATAGAAATAGCAAAAGAAGCTAGGGTGCTTAGGAAGAGGAAAGTACCTTGAACTTGCATAGTCGAAGAGTTTGCCAGCAGGTGAAAAGACTATGAGAGCAATCTCAGCATCGCAGAGAAGAGAAAGCTCACGTGCCTTCTTCAGAAGCCCACTCTTCCTCTTCGAGAATGTCACCTGCCTCGCCGTTACATCCACTATTTTCTTGATCGGTATCTTCTTTCTCACCATTTTCGTCAAAATCAAGAACACCAGAAAATTGTGCCCTATTGCTTCTGAGAGTGAACAAGTTTCAACTGTCACAAATTGTTCTGAGAGATTAAAGAACACGAATAAAGATTCGCAATTTCGGTTTTAAATGTGAACCCGTTTTCATAAAAAAGAAAGAGGGTCACATCACATGTATTCTTGTTTTGCAAAGAAAGAAAAGTATGTGTGCTTGAGCCGTACAGAAAAAGGTGAAGAAAATTGATACCTGCCGGAAAATTCTATGTTAAGAAAGTGATGATCGTAGGTTACTTGTTAAGATCTTCACAAAACGGGAAATCGAAGATCGAAACAAAAAAAAAAAAAAAAAAAAAAAAAAAAGGAAAAAAAAAAAAAAAAAAAAAAAAAAAAAAAAAAGTAAAACCAAAGGCAAAGGAAAAGTCAAAGGAAGTGTGAAAGCAGAAGGAACCTAGATAAATGGGGGTGAAAGAGAAGAGATTAGAAAAAGGGTGGGAAAAAAAGAAGAAGAAGAAATCTAACCTGTGTTTGTCTCGAAAGAAAGAAGACGAAGGGAAGACATGGGCATACAAATCCTTCTTCTAACTTATCTCACCATTTATTATCGTACTCGCTGAAACTGTCACACATCAATTCATAGATTTTTACAAGCTTCTTCCACAATTTGTTTTTTTTTTTTTACTACTTTTGGAGGAAATACTTTATCACTCAGCAATTCAATCTTATTATTGAATAGAAACATTTTCTTTCACAGCTCCAAATTAATGTATTGAGAACTGTTTTTAAGATTGTATTTAATTAGTTAATATCATAAACATTTTACTCTAGTAATATACAAAACTTGAACTTAGTTGTGTAATTTATGTAAATTGGTTAAATCAAGTTAAATATTTGAAATCAAATTTGACTTTGAAATATTTAAAGATTCTTCTTGGTAAAAAAAATTAACAGTTTCAACCAATTATAACCAATTATAATTTAATTTTAACGAAAAACTTTATAAATAATTATGAAAATATAAATTATAAATTAATAATTAAATCAGAAAAACTAATTTTTTATATAAAATCATTAATGATGTACCAATTCATAAAGCCTAATTCGTGTAATTTGATTGTGTATCATATGTGTGTATTATGATTAAACTATCTCTCTCTAAAATTGTATTAAAGTTGTTTATGTTGGCTTTGATTAAAAATAAAATAAAATCCAATTTAATAGTTAGTTATCTGTGGTCTGTATTTTGAAAACTTTTCTTAGAATCTAAATAAGAAAGAACGGTGATTTCGATTCAAATTTAGTTAATGGGAATTAAAAATGATGGTTGTTTTCACTTTTATTAATCACTAATAATGTTTGTTCCAACAAAAATAGAATTCTGATCAAGAATATCTTGATGTTAGCTAAAGTTAGATTCCCACAAAACGTTAGACAAAATTTGATCAATTAAATAATTATTTTTTCATTAAATGTTTGCATCACATCAAATCCAACATGGAGATCAATAGAGTTATCATAAGAAGTGTTTAAGGTCGTTTTATAGGGTGAGAATTATTTCACTTATATAATTAAAATTAATTTTATTTTTAATTGATAATTACAAGATCTCAAATATACGTTTTACAAAATTCTATCCTTAAAGATAAGGTCTCCTATTCTGAATGGTAGATAAATTTTTATCCTAAAAGATATGGTCCTGTGCTGAATGCTAACATTAATGCCATGGACTCTTTTTCCATAATCTGAATAATCTGAATGCTAACATTCTGAATGGTAGATAAATTATTTTATTTTTATATTTCAAATTTAATTTTAATTTATATTAAACTTAAAATTTTGATGTAATGGGTTTAGGGATCTTAGAAATTACAAGAGGAGCTAGACCACATAAGAAATGATATATTTTTAATTCAAAATCTATAAAATAATGGATTTCTGAATTTTCTAGCCTGATACCACTTATAAGTCTGTAAAAAGATTTACCGAGAAACACAAACACGGATAATATTTTAGTTAAATCACATTTAACCTAAAATTTTAAAACAATAAATTTATTGTATATTACTTATCTTTTTTATTTTTATCTAATATAAAATTTAAATTCAGATTCTCAACAAAATTATTAACAAAATGCGCAAGAAATCGGGCAAGATACTGATTGAAGTGCGAACCATGATTCGCATGAAGCAAGACACTGACCAAGTGTTACTAAGAGACAAAGTTAAAAGGCTGAGTCTACTACAGTGGGGAGCCACCATAATGGTCGGTTGAATTATCGACATGCATGTTTAGAAAAAACGATTCATTATTTTTATTATTTTCTTTACATGAACTTCAAGATGACATACATCATAGATCCTAATATAGAAACAAACATAAAAATTAATAAACAAAAAATTAAGCTAAAGTATGAAATTGGCTTTCATCATGCTTTTGTTCAATACACAAGACTATGATATAACAATTAAATCTAAATACGTGAGTACCTTTTGAATTTACCTAAAGTTTTACTTGTCTCAATTGATTGGAGGAATCGGAAATATATACTAAAAAAATAACTATTTTCAAATAATATAATTTAAATAATAATAATAATAGCTGAATAATAAAAATTGAATTGTATATTCAACCTAAATATGATTTAATTAATTTTACTTTTATTTTTTTATTTATTAATTAAGGAATATACTCTGAAAAAAGTAAGTAGAGCACGTGTCTTAGAATTTAATATTTGACATGTGCATTGAGGTTTGCGTTTCTGTATACATTTATGTCAGACAGATGGTCATTAATGGAAACTCAGACACGTAGTTTCACTGGTTATTAATATTTTTTACCGGAACAAATATTATTATCATAACCAATTACTAATCAATTTGTATATATATAACAGTTATGTTGTAGGCAGGGCTAGTTTAGCAGATAAAAAGCAACTTGTTTACACACACTGTATACGATGTGCCTATATAACTGTTTAATGGTTTATAGAAATTGTTCAAAATGAATATGTTTCCACTTGTACTAATTTTTATATCATTTATATTTTTAAGAATTACGAACGAAACAAAATACTATATATTTATCTTAAATTTATTGAAAATTGAAAATACAAACAAACCAAAACTAAGTCGGAAGATTTCTTTTTCTCTGTCCTAAATTTTTAGATTTATAAAATAACCATTCCTGTCTATTTAACCAGCCACGTATGGCATAATAACAATTACAATGTTCTGTTTAGGTTACAAAATAAGTTACCCAGCTGTGAATTTTTTCCAGCTGCTACTCATCAAAAGCAAATTGTTTGTCAAATTCCAAAACAACATTGATCTTGTCTTTCATACAGAAAACGAAGCTAATCCAGTTAACTTCTCACTATGGTTCTCTGAACCATTTCATTCAAATAAACGCAGCCTGCATAACCATAGAGATTATAGATAAACACAAATGAGAAGGAGCTTCTGAAGTAACATTAAACATGTTGAGATGTTAATTACAATAAAAGACTAAAACATGTTGTAATACAATAATGTTCGAAGGATGAAATGAAGTATAAACTAACCCCAACTTGAGAGATGTATCAGAACTACCATTGTCTGCAGGAAAATCAGATGAACTGCTAGTAATTGACTCATAACACTGCCTTTGTTCTCGAACCAACTTCTGTTCATAAAAATTCTATTAAAAACAGTAATATTGATTATTGCTAAGTTCGTTTTAAAGTAGATATATCTCAGAAACTCATGGACCACAAATAAATGAGCTAGGTTTTGAAAAAGCCTATCACCTGCTTCAGTTTCTGGTTCTCTTCTGTAAGTTCGGCCTCCTTCACCAGCAACGTTAATTGCCAAATATCATTGCAGAAAAAGGTTGAGTGAATAAAGATTCATGAAAAAATCGCCAACAGGCTGCATTATTATAAACAAAAAAAAAAAAAATTCGTTTTTACTATCAGGGTGTCTGAAAATTATTCAAGAACATAGTTTTCCACATCCAAGCAACGATTACCAGCTTCAACCAAGACATTTTAAACTTAAATGCACTTTTGATATTATTTTTCTAACGAACATTATGACGACTAAATAATATACCTTTAGCATATTTTCTATCACATCTGTCTCTCCCTGTTTATGAATCACATAAATGGCTTCATCAAATTACACTACAATAAAAATCATTTTAGAGAACACCAAACGTGACCACGAATATAAAAATATGGTCTAAATATAGTAAAGACAACAGTTTTTTAGACGTGACTTAAAAACTATCTTAAACAACATTTAAATATTGCTCGTAAGAAGTGTGGGCTAATGTGTGTTCTAAAATACACTCAAAATTAAAGCTTTTAGATTAGAAAAATTCTCTCCCTCCTTTTTTGACTGAAAATGCAAAACTTAGTTTCAAAAACACAAAAATTTGAATCTCTTCCCTACCTTTAATTTTAAAGTGAAAACTCCAAGAACTCACGGTGTTGAAAATGTGAAGTTTTGAAAAATATGTACATCAAAATCCTTGCCTTTTATGAGGATTTTAAGCAGCAGTTTTAAAATTGTTGCCGTAATGAAAATAGTGGCCTATTATTTATAGTTACGTTCACCTAGACTATATCTAAAAAATTGTTGTCTAAACTTTAGTTCACGGTTTTGTATTGTTGTCTAAAGCGATTTTTGTTGTAGTGTTATTTTAACTAGACGAGTTGAACTTATACATCTTCTAGGTTTCACGTCAGAAATTCAAGTATGAGTTATTAACATGCACTGAGAAAAAAACATAAGGAAGTGTGACCTATATATTCAAGGTTGTGGAGTTTTGGATGAATAACTGAATATGAAGTGTCCAGTTTTTTAGGTTTGTCATTGGCATACTAGCCCTATTGATAGAAAATTTTGTCGTTGGTTTAGAATGTTTAATAATATTTAAGATACAAATTGATTTGACCAGAAAATACGAATAATATCTCAAAGACATATAGGATTTGGAACCTGTGTGAGCATTTACCTTTGTTTTAAGGCTGTTGATCTCTTGTGTCATTTTTTCTTCCTGGAATCAACACGTTAATTGATTAGTATTGTACGTCAAAAGCATGCACAATTTACGTGTACAACGTTGACTTCCCAGGTACAATTAAGTTCTAGATTTCATCTCGTAAGGGGAAACAGCTATAACGAAGTTAGAGTACAAAAGTTTGGGAGAAACCTTAATTTTTGAAATAGTGGTCCAACGTCTTTGGAGAAGTTCCTCCAGTTTCTGCAATTCTTGTATTGTCAATCCTTGCAAGTCTTGTCCATTCAACTGACTGCATTAAACATGTGCATTCATGGAAACCATATCTGTCTTTCGTGCATGGATATTTTATCTAAGTCTAAATTAAAGAAGTTGCAGTGAGTTCATACCTCAGTTCATGAGTCTTATCTTCTACAACCTTGCGCAGCATGTCAAAAGACTCACTTCCAAGCTATATATACATAGATTGTATTAGATTTTTCATCATTTTTTAATTGTTCATAAGCAAGCTATCAAAGACAACTATGTCCAAATCATTTTTTTTTCGTTGTTCCTATGTTCCTCCCAAGTTAAGGATGTAGAATGGTGCAGAAATATTATGTCATGAGAATCATAATCTACCATATGAAAATACATGGAATCATGAGACACTTTTTCAAATGACGATGAGAATTGCATAGCTCCAAACAACAATACTTGTTCCACTAGATAGAGTTATTATTAGACAAATCAAATCAACAACATTAGACTCTTTAAAACAAAAATTTGTGTAAAATCATCAGACAAACCAAGACACCAGTATTAGGTTTACAAAGGAAGTTTCATTGGAGAGATATAACACTAATAAGACCTAAGCCCAATCACATAAGACATTAATACTACTCTCAACTCAAAATCTTAAGAGAATAGATTTATGGGTCTTTATCCTTATATAGTGCTCTACTTTCTCATTTCTAGCCCATGTGGGACTTAGACTAACACTTGGATTCCTAACAATCTCTCCTTCAATGATGAGTCCCTTAATCACATTGGTACACTCCCACTCCAACAAATGACTCACACTTAGGATTGTGAGATGTGATTCTCTATTTTTACTATATAAGAGACCCTATGTAAAACTTAAGATACACCAAAAATAAAAATACTTCCTAGTTGTGTAGTCGTGGACGTAGGCATACACATTGTACGTCGAATCACATTAAATTCTTCTGTCGTTTATTTTATTCTTTTTATTCTTTCATTTATTAACTTGTTCCTAAAAATCACAGATAGAAAAATAAAAGAGAGGCAAAACAGCGGGACTACTCTACTGAACTAACATTTTTCATTGCAGTAAAATATTCAATTATCTCTGAGAAACAGAGCTCTTTTGGTTTTGATTGATTAATGATTAAAGGAATATTAGAAAGTAAACGTAGTTATACCTGTTGTTGTCCAGTAGATGAAATGTCTGATCCTTGAACACCTGAATGCCGATTACGCCTTTCAAGTATTTGTTGCATGCTGAAACAGACAAGGGCGTTGAAATTAAATTCAAAACTTTCCCTTCCTTTTCCTTTGTGAAGACGCAAGAGGCTCATAAAATCAAGAACTTTATATCATCATTTTATAATTATTTTTTATTTAATTGCTATATATCAATTAGTTAAATTCATATTAATAGGTTTGCATTGAGCTCATATGACCTAGTCCAAGTGGGCGTATCTAGAAGCTAGTGACTAAATCCTGAAATAACATGTTAGTTTTACTATAAATGATTGGATAGAGTTAAAAAATGTTAAGCTAACTTAATCTTATAAAACCAATTTATAAGACAAAATTTATTTCCACTTACATATTGTCAAGTAACTTCATTTCTAATTTATGTGAGATCCCTACCATAAATAGTGGAAAAATATGGTTTTGAAGTAGGTATTAACCAAAGTTTCATATTAAATAATATGAAGAATAGAAAAAGTATGAAGTAATTACAAAATTAGAGAGTTAATTTGAGACTTGTCAGCACAACTTAAAAAGCCTGGGGTTTGGATAATTGTGTGTCACAAAAAATTGTATTTTTTTCAGAGAAATTGTACTAGAAGATTTGGAGTAAACATTATTTATTACATGGTTCTAGTGGTATCAGTAACCAAGGGAGGAAGAAGAGCAATTTGACATGTGTGTTATGTGTTTGGAGATAGTTTAGTGTTAATGACTTTGATGATGTATTTGTGGTAGGATATTGGCCGGTACAACAATGGATTTCGACTTGAGTATATGTTGGCAGGTAAGATTTTATTCCAGAGCACGAAGAAGATTGGATGATGTTGAAGTTTCGTTGGAAAATTACTCTCCGGTTCTTCATGAATAGGAATGTTAAAGTGAGTCAATTTGACTCACACGGGTTGACTTACCATAGGTTAAGCTAAAATAGGATATGTTTAACCCAACTCACCTTTTTGATGAGTTAGAAATTTTGTAACTGATAAGTGTCTAAAAAATGTTAATTTAGACATAAATGTGACACTTATCACACTTTAATTAATTATATTTTGTAAGCAAGCAATCCTTCTTATCTTATAATTACATAATGAGGTATGGAGAATTATAATTTCTTGAATTTAATGATATTTCAATGAATTTCAGTGATTTTTTTAAAGAATTAAGGAATGATGCAGCTGAGCCTTAAAATGTGTTGTTGAGTGCTAAGAAAGGCAGTTTGGAAATATCTGGAATGTAGCTTTTGCAGCTGAGCCATTAGATAGTAGTTGAAAATTAAAATATTAACATATTGACAAACACATAAATTAAACATCTGAACTATTCAAACATTATTAAACAACATTAATATTTAAAAATATCAAATTGTGAACTTATATATTTAGAAACACTAAATAATTACAATACAAAATTTATAAGAAAAATGGTAAAAATATTAACAAAACGTTATTGGTAGGCTAGAGATCAATCCACTCTCCACTCTAACATAACTAACTCGTGGGTTAAGTGAGTCAAATTCAATTTGTAAGACTTATCTTGATATGTATTCATGAGTTATTATCCCAGCTTGATTTTATTATATTTGTTGTTTTTGCACGAGGCTGAGATTTTTGTATAGACATCTTCACATGTTCATTAGAGCTTTAATGCGCTTAATTTGATGATTCAATTTTCTTTTAGATAGACATATGTTTCAGACCTTTTCATGTTTTTTCATAAAGTCAACAACTTTTAGAATTTTGAATGTTCTTTTGTGTAGAAAGTTGTTCAAAATATGTTGACAAGAAAAGTGTTGCTTCTTTTCTAATCAATCTGGAAATTAAGCTTATCAACTATTACATCCTCTTCAAATGGTTTCTTTTTCTTATTGACAACAGAATATTCATATAGAGAGAGTACTAAAAGTACTCCAACCAATATATAATTTGGGTGTGTATCTTGATTCTTTATTATTTTAATATCTGATAATTTCTTATTCGAAGCATTATCAAATTTCAACAATGTTGATGTTAAATTAATTGTAAGAACTGTTTATCAATAGACTGTATATGCTAGACCATTCAGGTGTAAATGAACTCTACTGTTATGTTGAGAAAACTGAATAAATTCTGAAACCGAATTATAGCTTTTGAATCAAATGCAAGGAGAACACCAATAAATGCTTAAGAAAATGGAATCAATAAAATGGGAAATCTTTCGATTTAAAAGACCAGAAAACTAAATATAACTTCAAGTGAAACCACTTAAACATTCTCAGGAAAAACTGCGAGATTAATTCTTAAGTAAAAAAAATTATGATTAAGTAAGTCTTATTAGAATATATAATTCCAAAGTTTAAACCTTTTACAATATTGCTAGGAAAATTCTTCGTAGAATATAGGGATATTCATTTTTTACTTTGAATATTTTTTGATTAAAAAGTCACCCGAACTAAACATAAAAAATCAAATGTTATTTAATTTAGATTGATTTTCATTTGATATTCCAACTTAATTAAATCAATTGTTTGTATTTAAATGACTTTTGCAGATTTTGTTACTACGAAATTATTGAACATTTTATTATTAAAAATTATCAATTAAAAAAAAACATGTTTTGAATTTTTTATAATTTTTATATTTATAGTTTCATCTTTCTTACCAATAAAAAAATAAATCATATAATCTCATAATCAAGAACTGTAACACAAATTTGTTATCATGTCCATGAATGTAATATAACTACAGAATGATCAAACAGAAAAACAGTCTTAAGAGACATATCCACCTATTGCTGTTAGTTTCTAATTAACTTTAAATACATAACATTATATTTAAATATAATGGATAGAAAATAAAATACAATATATTTAGCTAAAAATTCAACATTTCATTTTAAAAAATCACATTAATCTTCTCTATCACTTCACCATTACCATATATTTTCTTAAAGATGGGGTGTTAAAATTGAAAAAAATAAAATAAAAAAACTAAGAATCCGATAAACTTGTTTTTACAAAGACAATAATCATTAAGAGAATGAATTGCGAAAAACAAAAATAACAGTTAACAGTTAACTGTTAACAGAATGATAAGGACAGAAATATTTAACCGTTAACAATTGGATATAGACAATTCCAACAAGAGAAAAAGAAAGAATTAGTAGAAAAGAAATACTTATTTTATAATTTTCTCTTTATCAATATGAACACATACATAATTGACTTAACCTTATTATCAATTATATGTATAATTAAACGACATTTACTTTCTTTCTCATAAATCGTATTATAAAATAAAAGTAATTTTTCAACGCATTCCCTATATTTCTCTTCTTTTTACCAAAGCACTAGCAAGTTCAAATCATTTCCTTCAAAAATTCTTAAGAAGTGTATATGAGATTCTGGGTTTCTTTCGTCTTGAGAACATAGCTTATTTTTTAGTTTTGTTGTGCCATGTTTTAAGAGACTGAGAAATCGAGGGAGTGATCCAAAATTGTCAATGTTCCGATGGTGGAACCATTGCCAAAAACCTATTTTCGACATCGCAATTAAAAACTATGAGAGTTGGGAGAAGAGCCATGAAGATGGGTTAGAAAAACAAGTTCTGGTTTCTTGATGGAGTTTTCCCACACCTAATACTTTTGATCCAAGCTTCAACGACACTTAAGAATATTGAGTTACATCAAGAACTTTTGGCTTTCAAACAACAACTGCATTCTGTAATATATTTCTCCAGTGTACATGCAGATTCAAACGTTCGTGAGAAGATGAAGAAAGTATGAAGCCTAAGACAAAATTCAGAAGTTCGTTCTTGTTATTTAGAACAAATTTCATTCTTCCGTCAAGAACTTACAATGGCCCAGAATTTAACACGCCTTCCTTCTATGGTTCTAAACATATTCTCCATTCTCCATCAAACTAGCTTTGCAGAAACCCCGACAAAGCAACAAAATATACATTGTAGATAGAGGATTTTCTGTTTCAATCTAAGTTGTCTGCACAATTTTGAGGTGTTATTTTACTCGTATATTTAATGCATTTTTCTTAGATTTAGACATAAACTTTCTCTTAATTCTTTAATTTCTATGTGTAGGATAGGTTGGGGAATAACATTGCTTGTGATATTAAAAATGAAGATACGGAGACATGAGAACCAAGGAAGATAAGTGGTGAAAATATGTTAACAAACTTGTTGATTTAAGGTTTTTCGTTAAAGATGTCAAATCTTTTATATATACTCATAAAATCCACATCTCTCACATTAGATATCAACTCTTCCAGTATGTGCCCTTGAGGAACCAAACTATTAGAGTCGTATGTGGAAAATGTTATACAAATAGATGATTCGTGTTTTTTTAAAATCATATATACATATATTTCTACTAGAGACGCTCTAAACCTTTTATACTTTATATACATTCATTATTTCCCTTTATAATGGATTTACATTCTAAAATCATCTTTACTATCTTCTGAAACATCGACTCATGAGTAAAACACTTTTGAGGTGAAGCAAAAGTTTGCAATGTGCAAAGATTCAAGTTTATGACTACTGCTTTAGTCCCATGTTCATCTTTTTTAGGGTCTTTTTAATTTTTGTTGGATCTCTATGATAGGTTATATATTTTTTCATATATGGGTTAGGTTATCGTTATTGAAAGATTGTGGTTCTATATAGTTATATGACTCACACTTGGACTATTCCCAACATCTCCCCTCAAGGGTGAGTCCCTTGTTTTTTTCTTTTTCATATGGTATATTTTCCTTCAGGTGTATGAGTGACCCCTTTGGTTGTGGTTATGCGGTCAGTCACATCGGTGACCCCTTTTTGTTTATGGTGGTGGTTATGCGGTCAGTCACTCCGAATCTGATACCACTGATAGGTTATATATATATATATATATATATATATATATATATATATATATATATATATATATATATATCATTTAT
>Ga0214544_1008546_pt1 | contig 16934 bp, 15 predicted proteins | sample CNSS3metaG_FD_160074 | JGI IMG/M metagenome (GOLD analysis project Ga0214544, IMG submission 160074) | Root nodule microbial communities from cowpea collected in UCLA plant growth center, Los Angeles, California, USA - CNSS3 | ecosystem: Host-associated > Plants > Roots > Nodule | place: USA...
ACGGGAACATCACAGTTCCTTGCCCATCGTGCGCCCGACACATGCAATCACCATACTAAGGACTCCTCGCCCATTAGTAGCCGACGGGAACTCAACCAGTTCCATGCCCATCATGTGTCCAACCACCGAGCACATCCCAGACCCCTAACGGACTTAGTCCTGCAAGCCCACACACCACAGCACATGCATATACTTCATATACTTAAGAAAAGTAGTCATTCCTCACACACAAGATCATTCAAACATGAGAAATCCACATAAACTCGCTCAAGCTAGAGCCTCTCGCCCAAGCTAAGCCCTCTGCTTCGCTTAGGCTAGTTCACCTCGCTTGGGCGAGCTTAAAAAAGCCACAAAATCACGTCATCTCGCTTAGGCGAAATCCCCTCGCCTAGGCGAGACCATCTCTCGCCTAGGCGAGACCATCTCTCGCCCAAACACCAATTTCAGACTCGCCTGGGCTAAACTACAACCAAAGCACCAAAACATGACCAAGACATCTCGCTTAGGCGAGACCCTGGTTCGCTCAAACCCACAAAACCCTCGCCTGGACGAGAAGTCGCGCTCGACATGCGCAACTCCCTCACTTAGGCGAACCTCACTCGCCTGAGCGAGAGTCTATGTCGCTCAAAACCCATCCACTTCGCTTGAGCGAGACGCTCGAATGGCAATAGGGTGTGCGACTTTGCTAATCTCGCCTAGGCGAGCCAAGCTCGCCTGAGCGAGAATTGCAGACTCCTTCACTGATCACGCACTTGACTCACTCCAACTTTGCTCAATTCGCACACCACAACATACCAAACATAGTTCGATCATACCAAATCAATTTACACAATTTACCACATCGCATTGGCATAGCATAGACTCCAGAAAGTCCCCAAATTCCAAGTTTCCACCCCACTCCCGCATACACCATGTATAACCCCTCTTTTTCATGCATTTAGTCCAAAATTCAAAACACAGCAGTGCCAAATTTACAACCCCCAATTTCCATCATATGCATCACCAGTTTCAGCACATAATTTTATCAAAAACATAAAATACACACAACAACACGAATTTTGGGTTCAGCTCCCCTAACCTGAATTCTTGATTGAATTTGCGAAGAGCCTAGGGATTCCTTGGTGTACCCAATTCTTTGCTTCCACCTCTCTCTCTCTCACTCAGTCCTTGCACTCTCAATTCAGTCTCTCACTCCCAAATTTCGCTCTCCTCACTATAGGCAAAATGACCAACTGCAGAAACCCTATTTTCACTTCAATTTTGCCTTTTATAATTGCCTCAAGGTGGATTAATGCAAAAAAAAACGAGTTTTGCTTAAGTGTGGGCTTAATGGCTATTCAAGCCCCTTAGTTGGATGATTTTTCAACACCCAATGATTCCCTTCTTCTAAGTTTTCTTTGTCCCTTCACATTTATATCACAACTAATAGTTAGCAAAAATAAAACTTATTCTTTGGCCACCAAGGTTTGAACCCATGACCTTCCACTTACAAAGCCAAAGCACAACCACTATACCAAATCCCATTTGGTGATATACATACTCAGCATAAGTTTACATTTCAAATTTCATATTCTTACATATTATTAAAATAAAGCATAAAACAACAACACATATTTGGCATACATAGGACTCAAACCCAAGTCCTCTCACACAACCAAAGTACTCTTAACCACTTGAGCTATTGGTGATATACATACTCAGCATAAGTTTACATTTCAAATTCCATATTCCTACATATTATTAAAATAAAGCATAAAACAACAACACATATTTGGCATACATAGGACTCAAACCCAAGTCCTCTCACACAACCAAAGTACTCTCAACCACTTGAGCTAGTACTTTTCCACATCACATTAATCAACAATTAATGTCATAAAGACGTCTTCCTCCTGCATTTATTAATTAATTAATTTTTCCCGGGTCTTATAAACTGCATTATCAGTTATAATTTGTACCACATTTTTTGGTCCAGCCTCCATGCTGCTTCATTGTCTAATCTTCTAAACTCATCAAGTTTTGATGTAGTCACGTTTGGACAAATTCTAACTCCTGCTCCCGTAATTTTTAGCAAATGAGATCTTACTCGAGTGTAAGATCCATTGAATGATAAATCACACAAACTGCATTTAATCATATTATTTCCACCACCAGGAGTTTTTCTTAACTTTGTAACATATCTCCATAAAGGTTTTGTTTCATCTTCTTTTTCGATGGCATGACTAGGTATACTCATCTTAATTTCCTATAATAAAATAAATTTTCTATTAACAAAAAACTTGTTCACATATACAAATATACATTGTATAAGAAAAACTACGATAAATTATTTTTACATGAAAAAAACTATGAAGGATATTTATTTAAATTATAAAAAAGAAAGTTTATAAAGTTACCTTTTCAGAATCTTTTCTAGACTTTCTTTCTCCTTCCCTTGGTTCTACAACCGTAAAGCAACAACTTTCCTTCGTTCTACAACTGCAAAGTAACAACTTTCCTTTGTTCTGCAATTGCTAACAAGTTTTCCAATTGTATTTCCTCTCAACTCAAGAGCTCCCAATCTCAATTCTTTCTTTTGTTTTTGTTACTTGTGATTATAACATCTCATTTTACTCTAATTTATAGAATAATTTATTCTTATTGATTTTATTTTTGTTCATCATCTTGATTTTATTTTATTTTAATAGAAGGTATGGAAGAATATTTTTTTAATATTTTATTTCCATTTTTATTTAATTTTTTTTGGGTTTATTTTAATAGAAGGTATGAAAGATTATTTTTTATCCTTTTATTTCCATTTTTATTTAAATTTTTTTGGATTTATTTTAACATAATGTATGGAAGATTATTTTTTATCCTTTTATTTCCATTTTTATTTAAATTTTTTTGGGTTTATTTTAATAGAATGTATGGAAGATTATTTTTTATTTCTTTTTTATTTTATTTTTTTTTTTTGGGTTTATTTTAATAGAATGTATGGAAGATTATTTTTTATTTCCTTTTTATTTTAAATTTTTTGGATTTATTTTAATAGAAGGTATGAAAGATTATTATTATTTTTATTTCCCTTTTTATTTTAAATTTTTTGGGTTTATTTTAATAAAAGGTATGAAAGATTATTTTTCATTCTTTTTATTTCCCTTTTTATTTTAAATTTTTTGGATTTATTTTAATAGAAGATATGAAAGATTATTTGTCATTTTTTTATTTTAAATTTTTTGGGTTTATTTTAATAAAAGATATGAAAGATTATTTTTTATTTTTTTATTTCCCTTTTTATTTTAAATTTGTTAGATTTTCCTTTATTCTCTAAAAAAATAACAAACAAAAATATCATGCCAATCAAATAAAATATCAGAATGACGTTAGGTGAGGTGAACAAAGCAAATTGTGAACACATCGTGAAACAACAAAATGTGAACAACCATTTTTCGCTCGGATACGCGAAAAAATTCTTTGAATCTCGTATGAGTCGCGCATCCAAACAACCAAAGGTGTTCGTCGGTTGCGTGTCTCAAAACTGGCCACTGGCCGCGTCTGATCCATGGAGAAGCTTTCGACACCGTGTCGTGCAGGTGTCCGCCGCGCCTCCGTGTCTGTGTCCGCTTCGGAGCATCACAGCTTGAGAGGCTTGAGTGACATGCAGTTTGGTTCTTTATTTATTCATGTTGCTACAACTTGGTTTCCTTTCTCTTTTCTATAACTTTGTGCAGTTGTATAATGAGTTCCAGTTTTATTTTGGTTGTGCAGTACATGTGTTTTGCATGTGTTTCAAAGGGGGGGTGTTTCTTTCTTTCATAATGCATGGGTTAGTTTGCCATAAATATTTGCATCCCTTCCATTTACTTCTAAATGTTTCGGTACAATCACATTTGTTGTGTCATAGCTTTTTGGTTTCAACTTTTTAAACCTTTCATGTGGATGTGTCAAATGGGGTTTCTTTTTGTTGGTGCAGCCACACTATTACTCATATGCATGGGGTTTATGTTTGGAGTGTATTTCCTCATGTAGTGCAGCGTTGAAGTGATTTGGGGAGAGTAGGGCATGCGTTTCTATATGTTTTCCGGAGGCAAGTTTCGTTGCTAGTTTTTGGGAGGCAAGTTTCATTGTCAGTTTTTGGGATGTATGGGCATAGGTGTTTTTATGTTCTTTTCTTTTCTTTATCTATGAAAAATGCATGCAAACATATCCTTGTTCACGGCTGCAGCAGTTTTTGGGCATGAGATTAACTTTTCTTCTTCCTTCTTTCATTCTATTCTTTTTCACGTTGTAGAGTGAGGATGGGCTCATGAATTTGCTTTTCTTCTCTTTCTATTCTCTTTCTTTGCTTTTATTCTCTTGCCTAATGCATGGGGTCCACATGTACAATTACATTACTCTTTCCTAAGTTTAGCCACACATAAAGGTAGACCAATTCATAGTGCAAAGTTTCTTTATTTTTTTTCTTAGCCATGGGTCCCACTTGTTGCTTAAAGATACAATTCATTTCCATGGGCCCACATGTGCTTTGTTTTCATTCTTTTCCTTTGATGTTGTGTGCAGACCATGATTTAAATGAGTTGTTGTATATTTATAAATAGGGTAATGCATGGGTGGGGTCCACATGTAAATATAATTTCTCTTTTTTCCTTGTGTTTTTCTCTTTCACATAAATGTGAGTGTAGTGAATGTTTTAGTGATCCATTAAGTTTGCATATTAACTTGTTTATTCTTTCATAAACTTTTGGTTCTCTTTAAATTCTCATATTTTTGGTTTAGTGCTTTTTATTGGGTTTTATTAATTGTCTTAAATTTTAGTGTGTTGGTGACCATTGATGAGATGAGTGTGTTGTTGACTTTACTTTTTGGCTTATATAATGTGATGATTATTTTGTTGAACGTGAGTTATATAGCCATAATTGCAATGTCAATGCTATTTCTTTTTCTTGGTTATATGTAATATTCTAGTTGCATGTTAGAGAATTAAAATGGTGGCTTGGTGCTTTAGTTGTTTATTGCTTCTTTTGCTTTGGAAACCACTTGTAAAGTTCATTGCTTGAATGTATTATTTGATAAGTTAACGGGTTTATGTTATGGAACTTTATATTTTCAAGCATGATGTGGTGGTGTGTATTTGTTATGGAACTATTGCTATGCATGATGTGGTGGTGTGTTGTTGGCAATCGGTAATTCTCATGTGTTGTATGTTGGAAGTGTTTGCCTTGCTTGAAGAGCTCTTGGTGGAATTAAATGTTGTGTGAGATTTTCCGTACCTAGGAGCCCAATGAAGACTCTTTTGCCTGTGTGAAGCAATGGAAAGGGGTCCTCTTCGCCTGTGTGAAGCAGTGGTAGAGGATTGGTTCAAGTGTTGTAACCTCTCGCCTGTGTGAAGTAGTGGAGAGGGGATAAATGTTTCACCTTATTTTGCCTTGTTGCGAGTATAGTGCCCGATGTGCGGTGCATCGACGTTTTTACTCATAATTCCTTGAGGGATAAGGGAGACAGTCTGGTTGCATTAAGCAGGACACATCGAACCATCTGTTCTAGGAAACTAGATGTTGTTGTGGGGTGAGAGGCCGCAGAAAACCAAAGTTTGATTATGATCACTATATTTCAAGATTTTAGATGAATGTGATGCTATGTTTGGTTTGGCATGATTGATTGGTTTTTTATTAAGTGTTGCTTGAATGCGATGTTGAGTTTTATTGGACATGTGTTATTTACGAAATTCTTTTATATATCATTGTTTATGGTTAGCTTACCCCTATTTGTTTATTTGTGTGTTTGTTGTATGTGCGATGATCGTATAATGTGCGTATTATATGGGAGCAGATGGTATTGCAGATAATCTTGACATGAAGTAGATTGACGAAAGGCTGGGTGGACTCGGGAATTTTTATAATATATTTGGTTGTATTTTAAATCAAATACTAGAAATTATGTAATTTTCTTTTGGTCGCAAATGTTATTGGAAGTTTTTGACAAAGTGACGGTGTGAACTATGTAATTTAAATTAACTTAAAAGTTTTTATTAATACATTTTCAATGATATTTTCTTTGCCGCTAAACGCAAAAATTTTCTAATGTTCCGTGACATCTGAAAAATTGGGGTGTTACATCAGCCACTGATAAGGTAGTCAATAGGTCAAATGGTCAAAGTAGCAATCAACTCTAGTCAAATTCTGTCAATATTGCAAAAATAGTCAAACAAGACGGGTAGAATTGGAAATTGGACAGAAATTAAGTTGCTCATTAATTAAATAAAGATAAAAGATTTCAGCAACAGAATAGATAAAATCCAAGTCTAATTGAAGCCTATATAAAGGGATCCAAGGGAGCATAAAAGAGACACTTAGTACTCTTTGGTTTTGGCAGTTACAATCCATCCACTATTTCTCTCATTCTTCCATTCCTTTTATTTTTCTTTCATTCATCATTTATCATGTATTCCATCCAATCCATGGAAGGTTAAGCTTTTAAGGTTGATTCCACTGTAATTTCTTAACTGGATTCTGAGGTTAGATGAATTAATGTATTTGTTCTTTTGATTATTGTTATGGTTTTTGTTTATTTATGTCCTCTGCTTCTTAATTGAATAGAAAATAATGATTTTAAATCTACACGCATGCTAATCATGAGTTAAAGGGTTTTTAAATTTCATTGAGACTTTACTTTGATTTTATCTAGAAACTTTCATGTGATTATATAAGTTTTTGCCAATAATTGAGACTTTACTTTGATTAAAGGTAATCACTTCAACTAAAATTAGTCAAGACTTTACTTTGATTAATTAAGTTTTCTATTTGGTGAGGAAACAAAGCAATAGACATGATTAGGCATAGTAAAATTTAATTGAGACTGTACTTTGATTGAATTTACTATGGATAATCTAAAAATTCCCACTTTTAGTTGAGACTGTACTTTGATTAAAAGTGAGAATTCCAACAGATGAATTGAGACTTTACATTGATTGATTTGTAAATCAACAACAATAATTAATTAAATAATAATCTCTAGATAACCATTGAAGAATCCTATTTTGAAAAAACAGTGGAATTGACCTATTTACTATTACTGTGTTTACAATCTTTTATTTGTGTGACATTCATTTTTTTTTTGCATACCAAAACCCCATATTTTTATAATTACTAGTTTTAATTGCATTTGTATAAGAATCAAATATTTGAAATCAATTTCGTATTCATTGAGAGACGACTCAGGGTTATCTTAACCCTATCTAGTTTGTTCACTACTAACTTACCAATACTGAAGTTGTTATAGCTAAGTAGTGGTAATTTGATCGCTTAACGACATCGATATCAAATTTGGCGCCATTGTCGGGACATACAATTAGTATTTCCTTTATTTTGATTCTTATTCATTCATTTTCTTTTTTTTTTTTTAATTTTTTATTATTTATTTATTTATTTATTTATTTTTATTTTATTTTTAACGCATACACGTTTAATAGAGTTTGAGTTTTTTTATTGTAGTCTTTAGTTGTTTTCGATATTTCTAACAAAATTTCTGTTTTTTTTTATTAAGAATCTCTCTTTAGAAATATTTTGAGATTAGTTAGGAAAACTCTGGCTAGGAAAGACTTGGTATTTAAGTTGTCCACTATGATGCACCTTGTCTGGGAGTGAACCTAACAACATCTTAACTTCTTTCTTTCTTGAAATTTTTTTACCAAACACTAACAAGAAAATAAATAAAAAAGAAAAGAACGTCTTCAGACTGCGTAGTGCATGACCCGAGCCAACCCGGGTAAAATCTATCAATTGGATCTGGAACTTGAACGGAACTTGCGTAAAGCACGTAGAAGACTTGAATTCGGGTGTTCTACTGAGGGAACACCTTTTGCATCTGAAGCTACATAGAAACAATACCTTCATCCCCTCCATTCACAAATATATCTTTTGATTCTTCATCTGATCCAAAACCAAACATAATGGAGGAGAGAATCATCAGACAGTTGGCCACATCCAACAACCTCATCATCAACAACAACATCCAATACCTAGAAGGGCAGTGTGAGCTAAAGACTAGCCTACTAAAGGCTTTGCCACAATTTCATGGGTTATCAGGAGAGAATCTGCACAAACACTTGAGGCAATTCCATATGATCTATGAAAACTTTAGATCTCCCACGATCGCGTTAGAAACCCTCAAAATGAGAGATTTTCCTTTTACTCTTCAAGGAGAGGCACAGGATTGGTTGTACTACCTTTCGTTGAGAATCACTAATCGGGCAACTATGGAAAGAATTTTTCTTGAGAAATATTTCCCTACATCTCGAGTGGCCGCCGTTCGTGGAGAAATTTATGGAATTAGGCAACGAAAAGGAGAAACCCTTAATGAATATTGGGAAAGATTCAACAAACTCTATGCATCTTGTGCTCAACATCAAATGAAAAAGCATTCCCTCATTCAATACTTTTATGAAGGAATGAGTTTGTCAAACAAACAATGGGCAGATGCTGCAAGCGGAGGATCTTTTTTGGATCAAATGCCACAAGCTGGTAGAGAGTTGATTGAAAGAAAGGCAACTGATGGACAACAATGTGAAACAAGAGCAAATTCAGTGACGTCGTTAAGGGGAGTTCACGAAGTGGAGACTTATGCAGCAAATGAAAAAGAGATGGATGAAAGAATAGTTGGGTCAGAAAAGAAGCTTGATGAGATTGTAAGCTTGTTCAAAACTTCAACTCCAAAAAAAGCAAAGGTCTGTGGAATTTGTACTTTAACAAGCCATTATACTAATGAATGCACTAGGTTAACATGAACTATTGTAGAGGAACCATCTCAAGCTTTTGTTGTTGTAACGTCCTAGCCAGAAATTACTTATTAAAATAAACAAAAAAAAGATTTAATAAAACAACCTCATTTATTATTCAACAATTTCCCAAAACACGGGAAAATATTTAAAACCTTAAGTTCAACGCGCCAAAATAGATAAAATAATTCGCGGCAATACCATATTATAAATAAAATTGTCTATAAAACTATTACAATAGAACCATAGTCCAACAAAATAAACCAGTGATAAAATCCCCAAGAGATCCCACTCTGTCTCTATGCATCAGTCTACTCACCTGCATCAACATCTGCTCCCATGTAACAAGTTACATGATCATCGCCACATACACAGATAGGGTGAGCTCATTTAAATAAAACCAAGCAAATATAATATTAAATACAACATCTCAACATTAAAACCCGGGTTAGTATTTTTCTCCCTTTTCCTTACTTCTCCATTTCCAACACTTGCATTAGACGTCTATCATTTCTATACCCTTTAGGTTAAATCAATGATCGATCTTTGCTGCACGAGTGTCTACTCGCCCCTCCGACTATAGGCCACCACCTGATAGTCCACACGTGGGAATAACTTTGCCACAGCATCTCACTGTGACACCAAGTGGAGCTCCCCAAAACAAACATAAGTTTGTAGTTGTTCCCAGACTACCAAAGCTCTATCAGAATGCACTAAAGAGGGCAACCACCCGAAACCTCGCCGTACGAGCCACAACTCGCACACTCCATTGGACTTCCTAAACCACCAGGCTATAACCTAGAGTGCTCACGTGTTACCCTAATACAAGATACATTCGTAACTGGGCCCCCAGCCAAAGCCTCGCATCATGAATATCACCTAAAGTTGTGTAGAAAACCCTTCCTCGTGCACCACCACTGGACCAAAACCGCCTAGCACACATCACATTCCGCTAGGCGGAATCAGGTTCCAGACCGCCTGACAGGCATCACACACCGCCAGGCGCCAAGCGCCAAAAAGGAGTGTTGTTGCCCTGTCACCGCCTGGCGGACCCCAAGCCTGCGCCTGGCGCTAAGCACCTTCCAGAGCCTTTGTAACACTTCTTCCGCCTAGCAGGACCAACACTGCCGCCAGGCGCCTCACAGCTTCCAGTGCTGCTGCTACTCCACTTCCGCCTGGCGGAGCCCACTCCAGGTGCCATCTCGTCCACTGGCCACTGCCACTAAGTTGATTGTCTATCGCCTCGCGCCGCCAGGCGCCATACCAATAGCATAATGCTACTGGTTTTTGACACATCAAACGGGTTCTAATGGACCCCAAACAATCCAAGCACATATTATAGTACCAGTATAGTAATCTAGTCATAGTTCTATAACGTGATCCTTATGCACAGGTTTAATCATGCTAATGAATCCATATTACACATACAATTTTAACACAACACCAATAAAGAGTATTACAATCTAGGTTGTTACAAGAACATACCTCTCACTCGTTTAAACATATGCATATCACAGAATCACACTATCACATACATTCCTTATATCATATTTCTCATTTAATAACACGTTGTTCTTAAACACCATCATACTTTGTACTTCATATTCATCCCATTACCAATAAACAAACTCAATACCAATTAATCATCCACATGGTTTCACCACATCTTCCAATTTATTACAATTACTTATCAGGTTCAGCATACCCTTTTTTATGATTTAAAAACATGCATCCCTATCATTACATACTCATACTTACATCCTTTGATATCTAATGCTTTAGGTTTCCTTCACTTCACTACCTCACTGATTTCCAACATACCACCAAGTTATCCCACATAACCCCAATACACGCATGACCATTAACTTTCAAAGCATGTGCACAACCAATTCAACCAAATCATGTTTCATGATAGCCTTTATAAATTTAGAAGTTTATACTCTCTTATCACGCCCCAAACACATCAAAAGAAAATAATAAATTAAATAACACACAATTAGCATACATAGGACTCGAATAGAACTTTGCACAAATAGAAGGCGTGAACTTGGGAAGAAATGTATCAAGCTTGATTAAGAGACCTATCGAAATACCACATGTTAGATTTAGGAGCTTCTATAAATGTGATGCCTTTGTCAGTTTTTACTTCTCTTTATCTTGGACCTCTTAAGACTACAAATGTGATCATTCAACTAGCCAATCGTAGCACAATTAACCATGCAGATGTGTTAAAAGATGTAATGGGTTGACCTTGGGCCCTCTAACCAAGTTGGGCCCTCTAACCAAGCTAGGCCCAAACCTAGAAAAAGAGTCTCATAACTTCAACTAATTTGAACAATTTTATTAAAAAGTATATATATTTTTAATTATTTCTTAAATATTAGTAAAAACACATTCGTGGTTGCATCTTAACGTTTATATTTTTACATATAATATTTTATTTTATTTACTAGGTGTAACAATATTTTAAAAGTAAAGTCGCATCTGCATGTCCATATTTTTTTTTTATACATTATCTTATTTTTATTTCACAATTAGTCTACGGTAGTATGTATATATGCTCTCTTTTTTTACCCGTATTATAATTTACTTTTATGTCAAAATAATATATTTAAAATTTATATATGTTATTATTATCATTAATGTATAATTAATTATAATTATAATTATAAATATAAATATAAATATAAAAGTTATCGTTTATATTTAATAAATTTTCTTCTGTATTTTTAATTATTAAACCATTAATATTTAGTTAAAACTAAAAAATTTTAATTATATTTTTTAATGTAAATAATTATATTGTTTGAAAACAAAATTGTCTTTTATTTTATATTACAATTTTGTTTATCAAACAAAATCGTTCTGTTATAGTAAAATATAACTTTTGTCTTTGTCAAAGGTTTATATAATTCAAAATTTTGATTAATAAATTTTTAAATTTAAATAACTAAAAGTATTAACAATGAAATATTAAAGTTAAAATTTTAAATTAATTTTCTATTAAATATAATACTAACAATTTAATTACAAAATTATTAATTAATAATAAGTGAAAAGTAAAAGATAATAATAATATTTTTTTTTTTAAATTTATTTAATTAAATTTTATTTATAATTAAATTAATTTTTTTAAAAATTATAACCATATTATAAATCTATTATCTACTATACAACTAAGAAATCAAATTACTAGAAAATATACCCATATAACCCTATTTAATTTTTTGACAGCTATCCAAATAATTGGTTTTTAAGTCTTTTCCATCTTTTTTGTGTTTTTCTGTTTCTATGCTGATAAAAAAATTTATTAATTTTCCATTAGCTGATTTAAATTTTGATTGATGTGTTGATAGTAGGACATTATTATTCTTCTTCTCCAAGACAAACTATTAGATTCTTTCACACAAAAAAAAAAATTACATGAGCAAAAGAAAACCCTTTGGCCTAAGTTCTCTTTCTTCTTCATAAAAGGTCTTTCTTTTTTCTTATACGTTGAACATGGTGTTGAGAGTTAGTAGTTGTTGAAAGTCAATAGGTTGAGCTTTTTCTTCTTCTTCTTCTTTGGTTAGTAGTTATTGTTTTGTTCGTTGTTTCGTAAATCTATTGGTGTGGGTTGAAGAAAATGTTAAACTTTTTGTTTTTTATAAGTTATATTTACTATTTTTCATTTTTAATTTCACTGTTGTGTGTTTGGTTGCTTCTTCGATGTCCATGGTTGTGGATTGAATAAAAGGTAAGATTTTTGTAATGTATATGGTTGTGGATTGAAGAAAAAGTATGATGAAGATGAAGTTTCAGACCCAGATGACCAAATGGATCGAAGTACGAGGTTAAATCATAACAAAAGCAAGTTATAGTAATTTGATCTTTTATGTCCTCCTTCATATGTTATTGTTCGCAATTAGGCTCATTGTTTGGTTGAAATTTTCAAGATGGGTACAATGGCAAAAGCATTGATCATAAGGCTTCTCATAACTCTCAAATAGGATGACTTAAAAGTTTGACAGCATAAAGGAGGTTGCTTTTTGTTCTCAAATAACTCAAGGTATCTAAAGTATGATATGTGCTTAACTTATTATTTAAATTTTGATTTTTATGAAGTGTGGTTGCTATGAAGTTTCATCTAAAATCATAGAAAATTTGGGACTTTTGAGAACTGGATGAAGATCATGGAATATGATTGTAAAAATATCACCACAAAATATCAAATATTATCGTGCAACGGATAATTAGCATTTGTAAAAAACCAAGAGGGGAAGTGAATTGGTTTAGTAATAAATACTTTAAACAAATTTCCAAACTTTTACCGTTTAATTTAAATCCTTAGTTCCTTTAAATGCAACTACAAATAAAATAAAGAGATAGAGAAGAAGATTCAACATAAATATTTATACTTGTTCATATCAAAAGATCATACGTACAGTTGTTAATCTCTTTAAATAAAGAGGTTAACTTAATCACTATAAATATCATATTACAATCAGATTAAAAGAGAATAAGGAAAAGAAAATACCTCTCTTGAAGACACAAGAGATGAAAGTAAACTTCCTCTGAATCACACAGAAGACTTGACCCAACTTTCCAAGCAACAACAACAACACTCAATCTCTTAGAAACCCTCTTAGGAAAAGTCATCGCTCACTCACATTGGGCTTTTCAAAGCTCTTTTAAGAAACACTCAGAGAACACTTTGCAAACACATCACTAGGACTTTGGCTCTCAAAAAGGTAAGTTCGAAGTAGCACTGCAGTTATTTAAATAAGGGTTTCGAAAATTAGGTTAAAATCTGAACAAACATGCTAAAACTGCCAAGGATAATCGATTATCACTTATGATAATCGATTATTCTAGTGCATTTTCTAAAAATAAAAGTTTGAGCAGATAATCGATTATCTAGGGAGATAATTGATTATTCTAGTGGATTTCTAAAAAATGAACTCAGCTTGAGATAATCGATTATCCTTAGTGATAATCGATTATCACAGCAATTTTTACAAAAATAAGAGGATCAGAGAGACTACGAATTTGCTATTGATTCTAAGCTATTTTACAAACTTTAAAGCAATTACAAGATAACTTTAAACATAAAACACTTGTCTTTAGATTGTCTTTCAAATAGCTTTTGAGTTTCTTTGACATCATAAAAATCTTGCTTTAATTTTTAAGTTTGTCTTCTGCTTTCGTCAACACTATTAGTATTATTAATATGATTATTATTAATGAATATTTATTATTATTACTATTATTACTATTATTCTATTATTATTATTGTCATTATTATTATTGTTGTTGTTATTATTGTAACATCCCATTTTAAATAGATAATTCCAATTTAAATAAACGCCACATATAATAAATATTCAGAGAGTGGGGAAAGACGGAATATGACGTACACAGTACCCCAACATATCCATAATAAAAGGAAGAGGCTCCACAGGCCTAAACGAGGTACAAAAACTCGCCAAGAGTGAGAGAAACTACTGCTACTACTAAACTCCAAACGATGAGACCCCCATAATGAGCCTGATAGTCGTCCAAGATATCATCAAACCGCAGCATCTCTATTATCACCACTGCCAGAGGTTCTCACATCTGCTCACATCAACAAGGTTGATGATCATCGCAAAGGAAGAAACCACACACAATCATACAAACAAGCGAAAGGGTAAGCTAGTGTAATAGATCCTTATATTATAACACTCAGCAGGTAAATTCAAAACCAATCATAATTAACAGACATCCACACATGATATACCCAACCCACTTAGGGCTTTTAGACTTGACTAATCCAGATACATACGATGAGGCACCACCACCAAACTGTGGAATTACGTCCTAGCAGTGAGGCATCACCACGAGGCCTTCGCGGAATTACATCCTTACATGAGGCACCACCACGAGACCTCCATGGAATTACGTCTTGGCCTTGAGGCACCACCACGATACCCCCGTGGAATTACGTCCTTATGTTGAGGCACCACCATGAGCTATCACCCCGAGGTCCATGGAATTAAGTCCAATAGATGAGGCACCACCACTAACTCCCCCCCCCCCTAGGAGGGTCCATGGAATTACGCCCATACGATGAGGCACCACCATTGACTCCCCCTAAGAGGGTCCATGGAATTAGGTCCTATTACTGAGGCACCACCGGGGACTCCTCCGAGAAGGGCCCGCGGAATTATGTCCGTAAGATGAGGCACCACCACGAGCCCCGCTACAAGGATCATGGAATTATGTCCTAAACCACCCTTACTCATACATTATCAATCAATCATGAAATTCCTATGCATACCCTTAACATGTCATTTAGTATGAGTGATCAACCATCAAATATATCTCATGCCAAGCTCATTTCCAATTCATTTGTTCTCACCCATAACATACATAGCACATGCATATCCACCCCCTTTGTACTTAATAAGTCAATGAACCAGCCAATCAAACAACCATCAACATTCAAGAGACAAAGCATAGCAAAAACCCAAAAGAGGTCTCGCTCAAGTTGGAGTCCTCGCTCAGGCGAGAAGAGTGCTCTCGCTCAAACAGCAGACTCTCGCTTAGGCGAGACTGCAACAGTGGCTCTTGGAAAATGTCGCGAGATCTCGCTTATGCGAGACGGTCTCGCCTGGGCGAGACTGTTCGTCGCTCAAAAATACAGCAGCTCGCCTAGGCGAGCGCTCGAGCAGAAACCTGAGCGAGTTCCCGCTGTTCTCGCCTGGGCGAGATAAGCTCGCCTGGGCGAGTACATCAGTTTCCACCACTGTTCCACGCATGCTCAAACACAGACTCACTCATGATAGCACCCAAGGCATTTTTACATCATCATAAGCAACATGTTAGCACCAGAACTCGAAACAGAACCAACACATACAAAAGTGAATCAAAACGCGAAGTCTAGCTTCTCTTACCTGGAGAGGGCTTATACGGGACCTCGACAGCAACTGCGGAGTGCAACAGTTCAAGAAGTGGTCTCAGAAAATGGAAGAACAGTGGGGCAAAGGAAGAACAAAGTTATTATGGAACCCTAGAAGGAAGAACATGAAAATAAGCTTTAGGGAGTACAGGTACGAGCTTGAGAAACACTTACATGGAGCGAAAACAAAGCTGAGCTCGAGAAATCTTTGGCCAAGATCGGAGTCAAGCCCTAGCAGAGCGTCCTGAAAGGAAGGGGGCAGCGTTTAGGGTTCTGTTCTGCAAGAAATGAATCAGAATTGGAAACCCTAGCAGCTTTAGGGCCTTAGCACCCTATGGGCCAGCCCTTGGGCCCAACAGATTAAGGCCAACCCTTAAACATTAGGACAAAAATAAAACTGGGCCTTACAATTATTATTATTATTATTATTATTATTATTATTATTATTATTATTATTATTATTATTATTTTGTACTGGATCCATAATGCATAATTTGTATATATCTTATTGTTCCTGCGAAAACAAATAAGAGAAGTCAAACACAAATATCACCTTACCTCAATCTACAATCTCTTGAGTTGGCTTCTACTCGGCTTGCATATGTCATCTGCTGGTATGCACGGTTTGGACCCATGAGGGGTTACCTGTTGAGAGGTCTTTGACGATCAAGTCAGTCAAAAGATTCTTAGAAAGTCAAATCTCTTGATTAAAGGATTAATGAATGTGTACCTTTAATTACTGGGGTCCACGTGTATTTATAGAGTTATTAATTATGTCTGGCCCTGTCATGGGTTGAGCCATTGTTTGGGTCGTAGATGGACATGGGCCTGGCCTAGGCCTTTAGTTAATGATTATTGGTACTAGGGGCCTTGGCTATAATATTCTTAGTCTGGGATGGTCAATAGGTGTCGTCTTGTCCTCTAAAGTAGGCGGCCTAAGCCGCTTATGGTTGTCTAGTTATTCATTTGATAACTGCTTGCAGGGTTATACATAGGCGGGTTTAGCCGTGTAGTTTTATTAGTCCGCCTAGGTGCAGTAAACCAGTCCCCCAACCTTTGTCGGTAGAGGTATAGCGACAAAGGATGTGAAGTGTGAGCAATATCATCAGTCCGCCTAGCTACAGTACACTTATTTTATTAATAATTAGTGTATACGCATATTATGTTATTCTAACTTTTTTATGTCATATTGTCTTCCATATTATATACATATATATATATATACATATATATATATATATATATATATGTATATATGTA
>Ga0214544_1008548_pt1 | contig 16933 bp, 11 predicted proteins | sample CNSS3metaG_FD_160074 | JGI IMG/M metagenome (GOLD analysis project Ga0214544, IMG submission 160074) | Root nodule microbial communities from cowpea collected in UCLA plant growth center, Los Angeles, California, USA - CNSS3 | ecosystem: Host-associated > Plants > Roots > Nodule | place: USA...
CTTCCCAAACTTAGGTATTATTTCCTTCTCTTCAGGAATAGAATTACGAAAATATATCCAAACTTAAATTTGAACCAATCTAAAACATGTAAACAAAATAAAGAAGGAAAGATTTGGAAGCCAATTAAAATCTTTTACCTCCAATATACTAAAAAACATTAAGTTTAAGATTTTTTTCCATAAAAAACCATAAAACAAATAAGCACACCATTTGTCCTGATGACAAACCAGTAAAATTCATAAAACCTACATTACCTGCAGAAAAGAAACAACACACAGAGGGAAGAGAATATCTTATATGTGGACTTTGCTAGCTATGAGAAGAACTTAAATGCAAGATAAGTTAACAAAAAAGAACAGATTTCAAGAATTATTCCAAATATGCAAACTTTTAATTAAGATTTAGAGACGGATAAGACTATACTCACAGCTCAGTCCCAATCCCTTTCCCAATTGGTACACATCTAGCCCGACAAACAGGAGTTCCACCTTTTGTTCATCAATCTGAACAGCAGGAGGATAACCAATCCACAAAACATTACTTGGTTGACCATTCTCAAGGTAAAACATGTTTTTGTGAAGCCAGTCATCTCCAAAAGAAAGTCTCTGTCCATTTATTTTTGTCTCTACTTCAATGAATCTCCGATTGTTCATGATGAAAACATAACCCAAAGAAGGGTTTTTGTAATTTTTGGAGTTGGCTTCCAAACTGCTCTCTAAAAGCTCTATCATCATGTAAATACACACAAGTGAAATCATTGTATTTAAACCTAGTCCTAGATTATTCTCCTTACTTCAGTCTAGAGATTTAATGTAGTACATCACATCAAGCTTATTACCATTTTTGGACTTAGCGTCCAAACTACTCGCTAACAGAATTCTCACTTTGGCTATGTACACAGATGATGTAATATTTCCCTCCTTTAAATCTTGGCTAAGTTTACTAATTTCCCTATTTCTGTAAACCAAATAAATACGGTACATCACTTCAAGGGTAATAGAATGAATCCCACCACTGAGTGATACATCTTCCAAAGCCTCGTAAATGGACAATCTCTGCCTTATCAGCTGCACTACAATATTTGTAAATGTACATGTCCATAACACTAACAAGATGGATAAGCCTTACAAGCTGAAACTGAACAAGTTCGCTAACATGACCAACCATGAATTCAGGAGTACCTATGCAGGCTCAAAGGTTAATCACCATAGAATGTTCTGAGGCACGCCACATGGTAACGGCACCTTCATGTACGAGAATGTTGGTAGTGTTCCTGCTTCGGTGGATTAGAGGAAGAAAGGTGTTGTCACTGATGTGAAAGATCAGGGCAAATGTGGTAAGCTTAATGATCACTACTCACAAATCATACAACTCAATATTACAATGAGTGTTTACCGGTGATTGTAGCACGGATCTAAACCATGGTGTAGCGATTGTGGGGTATGGAACAACGGTTGATGGGACTAATTACTGGATAGTGAGAAACTCTTGGGGAGCAGAAAGGGGAGAACATGGTTACACCAGAATGCAAAGGAACATATCTAAAAAGGAAGGACTTTGTGGCATAGCCATGATGCCTTCACACCTAATCAAAAATTCCTCTAATAATCCAACAGGATCTTTCTCATCTCCCAAAGATGAACATTGAAAAAGCCTCTCACAAAATCAAACTCTCATATGCCTTAGTTGTTGCTTTTTAACTTTTATCTAAGATTGTATGCCAATGTATCCATCAATATATTATACATCAAACAGAAATAAATGTTTTAATTTGATTTGAGTTCCTAGCAGTTTCTCATGTACACCCTCTCTTATTGCCAAGAGTTGAATGCAAAGATATAGCTTTGAAATATTCCTTGGTACCGTAAATGTTTTCTGGAGGGGGACTACCAGCACCACCCTCTTGAGGTGAAACTACTTGAGAAGAATTGTGCCTTGTTCCTCTGGAAGGCCAAACCATATCAATTATTGGGTGTGAAGTAGCCATAACTGTTTGGGTTGAATCCACTTGAGTAACACTATGACTGGTTCCTTGTGGTTGTGAATGCAAACCAATTTCAATCACTACATTATCTTAGTGTTGAAGTTCGTAATACCTACTTCTTGTTTGACGAATCCAAATTGGAACGAAGAAGGATGAGGGAATAATTAAAAGCTCCTCCAACAATGACTAACCATAGTTTTATTTTCATGAGTTGTACAGTCAGAAGTCCACAAAAAAAGTACAGAAGATCAACCTCAAATCCTAAATGACTCAGCCTAGACAAGCCTAGAGACATGATAACAAATGCAACACTCAAACCAAGACTATATACATCTGGTTTCTCTTTCACATATTTATCAAGGAAAAAGGAGTATTGGTGACCAGCAAAGTAGAAAACGTTGTGAGCTTCCAAACAGCGAGAATTGGAGTACTCCCATTTCTTTGCAAACAAGGTGGAAAGAGAGATTAATAAACTGAAAAGCATGTAAAGAAAGATCTTCCACCAGCTCCAATTTCCAATTAAATGATTGAAAAAGGAGTTGAAGGCATAACAGACAAGTCCAACAATAGAGGAAGAAAAACACACAAATCTCCATACCTTTGGCTGATGTAGCAAACTCTGAATTTTGATAAGCATGAGCACTGTGTTGTTTCTTAAGCACGGTTTGCTTTCAGGAACAAAGATGTCGACCACTGTTAGAGATGCAAAGCTAGTGAACGAGCAATGGAGACACACTTTAGATTTCAGAAAACGCGGCACCTATAATTGAATCTCTGTACAAAAACAAGCATCAAGGATTTCAAAGTTAGAATTTAACCACAAAACGAAAAAATTTGAAAACCTAAAGAAAAGAAAGGGAACACCATTACCGTTTGGAAGCAAGGTGAAATTCGAACGAAATCGCGAGCAAATCGTTCGGAAGCAAGGAACCAACTACAAAGATTGAGATTGAGAGTGAGATTGACGAAAACGTAGCGAGCTGAAGTTTGAGGAAAGTGGATTTCGAACGTACGAACAAAGTGAATCAGGTGAGTTTTTCGAACGTTGGTATAGTGTGTCTGTGTCCCTTTTTTCGAACGTACGAAGTGATAAAAAGGTTTTTAAAAAAATATATAAAAAGGATATGGAAAAAAAATGTGGAGGGAATTTTTCCTGGGGTTTATCATAAAACCTAGAGTATTTATCAAAGGTTTAGAAAACCTTCACTATGTATAAAAATTACCGGAGGTTTTATAACCTCCGTTAATAAATCTCCATTAAAATAAATCTTTTTTGTAGTGTTCATAATTAAGCTGAAAAATAAATTGCGGACATAATTGAAATCTTGATATCACCCTCAAACCAAGACATAACAGAGATGATTGAAAAATAGAGGAATTTCCCTCTTGCTTTCCCTCTCTCTCCCTCAAGGTTGATTGGAGGGAGAGGATGACATCAAGTGAATTATCGTGTGAAGTTTGTGTGGTTAACTTTAAGTGGATTAAAGGTGAAAGTGGAAGGATTTAGAGTAAAGTTTGTTAAAGTTTGTGAGTGATTTGATAGATGTGATAAATTAAAAATTATATTTAAATGAGGGAAAAACAAGATTACCAAATTGTACTTTATTTTAAAAAAATAAAATATTATCATTATATAATAAGTTTGATTTTCGTAGAAAAAAATATTAAAATGTATAAAGCGAAATAAAATATTTTATCAAACAAATATTTAGAAAATAATGTAATAAAAAATTTTATAATGAATAATTACTTTTTAAACCTTATTTTAGAACAATTTTAAAATTTTTGTCATTATTAATTTTTTTAAAAATAATTTTAAAAGTCGTATTTTTACATCATTTTCATAATTAAGTTGAAAAATAAATTGTGGACATAATTGTAATTTTTATATCACCCTCAAACCATGACATAACATAGATGATTTAAAAATAGAAGATTTAAAAATAACAGAGTGTGAAGTTTGTGTTGTTCACTTTAAGTTGAAGTTTGTCAATGATTTGATGGATTTGATAGATTAAAAATTATATTTAAATCATAAAAAAACAAGATTACCAAATTGTACTTTATCTTAAAAATAATTAAAAATTATCATTATATAAGTTTGATTTATCGTAGAAAAAATATGAAAATGTATAAATGAAAGTAACATATTTTAATAAAAAATATTTAAAAGATAATGTAATAAAAAATAGAAGAATTTCCCTCTTCCTTCCCCTTTTTCTCCCTCAAGGTTGATTGGAGGGAGAGGGAGATGATCAACTCAAGTGGAAAATAGAGGAATTTTCCTCTTCGTTCTCCCCTATCTCGCTCATCGTTGATTGGAGGGAGAGAGATAAAATGAATTCAAGTGGATAGTGTGAAGCTTATCTTGTTCACTTTAAGGGGATTAAAGGTGAAAGTGAGTGGATTTAGAGTAAAGTTTGTTGATGTTTGTGAGTGATTTGATGGATGTGATAGATTAAAAAATATATTTAAATCATAAAAAAACAAGATTACCAAATTGTACTTTACTTTTAAAATATTTAAAAATTATCTTTATTATAAGTTCGATTAATCGTAGAAAAAATATAAAAATTATCAATGAAAGTAACATATTTTAATAAAAAATATTTAAAAGATAATATAATAAAAAATTTTATAATTAAAAATAACTTTTTAAACCTCATTTTATAACAATTTTAAAATTTTCGTGATTAATTAATTTTGTAAAAATAATTTGAAAAGTCATATTTTTACATCATTTTCATAATTAAGCTGAAAAATAAATTACGGACATAATTGTAGTCTTGATATCATTCTCAAACCAAGATATAACAGGGATGATTTAAAAATAGAAGAATTTCCCTCTTCCTTCCCCTCTTTCTCCCTCAAGGTTGACTGGATGGAGAGGGAGAAGATGACATCAAATGGATTAGAGTGTGAAGTTTATCTTGTTCACTTTAAGGGGATTAAAGGTGAAAGTGAGTGGATTTAGAGTAAAGTTTGTTGATGTTTGTGTGTGATTTGATAGATGTGATAGATTAAAAATTATATTTAAATCTTAAAAATAATTAAAAATAATCATTATATAAGTTTGATTTGTAAGGCCCACTTACTTTACTACCTTTATTTTTAAGGACTGCCCCAAATAAGTTGGGCCTAAGGCTAGCCCATAAGGAACCAAAGCCCCTAAACCAGCTGAAACACTTTCATTCTTCTCACTTTCAGAAAAATAGCCTCCTTTCTTTAGAACAGTAACGTTCCTCTGCTAGGGTTTGGGGTTCATCCAAGTTCATCTGAGTTCAACCCATTTCTTTCACTCACGTAAGTTACTTTTGATGCATACTCTTCTCTTTTAGTTTAATCTTCGTGCTTGCCGTTAGGGTTCCTCGTAATAATCTCGTGCTTCCTCTGTATTGAGATTTTCAGCTCTTAAATATGCTCTTGGAGTTGTCTTGCTCATTCGCTTAAGGGTCGGGGTCGTTTTGACTAGCTCTTTCCAGGTAAGGGAAGCTAGGGTTTATGTTTTTAAATTTGTTTTCCGATTTTTGGTCTGGTATGGTTGTGATGCTTGAATGAGGTTGTTGGTCGAATAAAAATGTATGGTGTGCAAGTATGTTTGATTGATGTGGCGCTACTCTTTTTCTGCACTGCACACTTTTCGTAAAATGCAGCTTTCTACTTCGTTAACCGTTGGATTGAGCTGATATTTTAACAGCTGCTCCTTAACACATACTTCTTGACTTTGACCGGTCGGATCTTTAATTGGATCTCTGTAGTGAGAGCAGTTTTTTATCACAAGGTCACTGAATTTGTGTTGTTGACAGCACTGCACACTTTTCGTAAAATGAAAGATACTACTTCATTAACCGTTGGATCGAGCTGATAATTTAACAGCTGATTCTTAACACATAGATTTTGACTTTGACCGGTCCGATCTTGAATCTGAGCTCTGTAGTGAGAGTAGTTTTTATCGCAAGATTGATGTAGTTTGGTTGTTTCTCTGATCTTGAATGGTTATTACTGGCTTGAATCTAATTGTTATATTAAAAGCATGTGATAAATGATTATGCATGAGTGATGTGATTCATGGATTGTGGATGATGGGTTTGGTATGAACTTGGCATGTGATTTAAATGAGATGGTTGGTATCAAGGAGACATGGTATTGATATGAAATACAAATATATATTCACTATTTGGGAAGGATGAGTTGGTATGGATTCAACATTTGGTTATGAATGAGAATGGGTTGTAAAGGTTGACATGAGATATTGTGTATGGTAAACATTACTTGATTGATTGAACATGATTGGTCTATGGTCAGTGCGTAATTCCTTGAAATCTCTAAGTGGGATTTCAGGGTCGTACTTCAGTGGTCGGGACGTAATTCCATGGCCCCTGTTAGTGGGTGTCCATGGTGGTGCCCCATCTATATAATTTGGTAAGGATTCAAGGTAAGGATTGCATCCTGACACTCTAAGGAGTCAGTTAGTCTCACTTAGAGCGGACTGACTCCTGTGGTGAGAGTAGCAGAAGGCCTGAAATTCATTAAGGGCTAACCTTGTGTGTGAGGGAATTGATTCATTGTAACACTTGTAACACTTGTAACACATAGCTCGGGGGTGAGCAGAGGTATCCACCACAAGTGTGAGCATCCGCTGAATCCGACTAGATTATATGTATCCGGATGAGTCGAGTCGAGTCTTAGTGTACTGATTGGGAGGTCATAACATGCTTGGATGATGTATGTATATTGGACTGTGAAAGTATACCTGATTCCATGATAAAATCTTTTTGGTTCTAGCTTACCCTTTTGCTTGTTTGATTGCCTTGTATGTTGTTCTTCTACTGTTGCGATGATCATCAATTTATTGATGGGAGCAGATGCGAGAGGTACTCGAGGTCAACAGAGAAGGGATGGTTCCGTTGCACAGTCTACTCGTGCAGGACTTAATGTCTCTTTGGGCTTTTCTTTAGGGCGAAGGCCCGTGTATTGTATTGCCCCTAAGGCTTTATTTCGAATATTGGTTATCTCTTACTCCTTTTGGGTTGTAGGCATTGTAGTGAGCTTTAGTATTTGCTTTTAAGTACCTTGGATAACTTTAAGGAGTGTCTTTATACTATGCAACTTAGCTCTTTATATTATTCGGTGTAAGATTTCATTTAATTATGTTATTATTTAAATGAGTTGTTACATGATTTATCGTAGAAGCTTATCTGTGAGTGATTTGATGAGATGTTACATGATTTACATGATTGGAGGGAGAGAGATAGAATGAATTCAAGTGGGTTAGAGTGTGAAGCTTATCTAGTTCACTTTAAGGGGATTAAAGGTGAAAGTGAGTGGATTTAGAGTAAAGTTTGTTTATGTTTGTGAGTGATTTGATGGATGTGATAGATTAAAAATTATATTTAAATCATAAAAAAACAAGATTACCAAATTGTACTTTATTTTTAAAATATTTAAAAATTATCTTTATATAAGTTCAATTTATCATAGAAAAAATATGAAATTGTATCAATGAAAGTAACATATTTTAATAAAAAAATATTTAAAAGATAATATAATAAAAAAATGTATAATTAAAAATTACTTTTTAAACCTTATTTTATAACAACTTTCAAATTTTCGTTATTTTTACATCGTTTTCAAAATTATGCTAAAAAATAAATTGCAGATATAATTGTGATCTTGATAGTACTCTCAAACCATTGCATAACATACATGATTGAAAAATAGAGGAATTCCCCTCTTCCTTCTCCTCTCTCTCCCTCATCGTTGATTGGAGGTGGATGGATAGGATAAATTCAAGTGGATTAGAGTGTGAAGCTTCTCTTGTTCACTTTAAGGGGATTAAAGGTGAAAGTGAGTGGATTTAGAGTAAAGTTTGTTGAAGTTTGTGAGTGATTTTATGGATGTGATAGATTAAAAATTATATTTAAATCATAAAAAAACAAGATTACCAAATTGTACTTTATTTTAAAAATAATTAAAAATTATCATTATATAAGTTTCATTTATCATAGAAATAATATGAAAATGTATAAATAAAAGTAACATATTTTAATAAAAAAAATATTTAAAAGATAATGTAATAAAAAAATTTATAATTAAAAATTACTTTTTAAACCTTATTTTATAACAATTTTCAAATTTTTCTTATTAATTATTTTTGTCAAAATAATTTGAAAAGTCATAGTTTTACATCATTTTCAAAATTAAGCTGAAAAATAAATTGCGGACATAATTGTAATCTTAATATCACCCTCAAACCATTGCATAACAGACATGATTGAAAAATAGAGGAATTTTCCTCTTCGATATCCACTCTCTCGCTCATCGTTGATTGGAGGGAGAAAGATAGAATGAATTCAAGTGGATTAGAGTGTGAAGCTTATCTTGCTCACTTTAAAGCGATTAAAGGTGAAAGTGAGTGGATTTAGAGTAAAGTTTGTTGATGTTTGTGAGTGATTTGATGGATGTGATAGATAAAAAATTATATTTAAATCATAAAAAAATAAGATTACCAAATTGTAGTTTATTTTAAAAATAAATAAAAATTATCTTTATCTAAGTTCGATTTAGTGTAGAAAAAATATGAAAATGTATAAATGAAAGAAACATATTTTTATAAAAAAAATATTTAAAAGATAATATAATCAAAATTTTATAATTCAAAATTACTTTTTAAACCTTATTTTATAACAATTTTCAAATTTTCGTTATTTTTACATAGTTTTCATAATTATGCTAAAAAATAAATTGCGGAAATAATTGTAATCTTGATTTGACCCTCAAACCATTGCATAAAAGACATGATTGAAAAAAAGAGGAATTTCCCTCTTCCTTCCCCTCTCTCCATCACCGTTGATTAGAGGGAGTGAGATAGGATGATTTCAAGTGGATTAGAGAGTGAAGCTTATCTTGTTCACTTTAAGGGGATTAAAGGTGAAAGTGAGTGGATTTAGAGTAAAGTTTGTTGAAGTTTGTGAGTGATTTTATGGATGTGATAGATTAAAAATTATATTTAAATGATAAAAAAACAAGATTACCAAATTGTACTTTGTTTTAAATAAATTAAAAATTATCTTTATATAAGGTTGATTTATCATAGAAAAAATATGAAAATGTATAAATGAAAGTAACATATTTTAATAAAAAATATTTAAAAGAGAATGTAATAAAAAAATTTATAATTAAAGATTACTCTTTAAACCTTATTTTATAACTATTTTCAAATTTTCGTTATTTTTACATTATTTTCATACTTATGCTAAAAATTTAAATTGCGGACATAATTGTAATCTTGATATCACGCTCAAACCATTGCATAATAGACATGATTGAAAAATAGAGGAATTTCCCTCTTTGTTCCCCTCTCTCGCTCTTCGTTGATTGGAGGGAGAGATATAGAATGAATTCAAGTGTATTAAAGTGTGAAGCTTATCTTGTTCACTTTAAGGGGATTAAAGGTGAAAGTGGGTGGATTTAGAGTAAATTTTGTTGATGTTAGTGAGTGATTTGATGGATGTGATAGATTAAAAATTATATTTAAATCATAAAAAACCTAGATTACCAAATTGTACTTTATTTTAAAAATACTGAAAAATTATCTTTATATAAGTTCGATTTATCTTACAAAAAATATGAACATGTATAAATAAAACTAACATATTTTAATAAAAAATAGATGAATTTAAAAATAGAGATGATTTAAAAATAGATGAATTTCCCTCTTCCTTCCCCTCTTTCTCCCTCAAGGTTGATTCAAGGGAGGGGGAGAGGATGACATCAAGTAGATTACAGTGTGAAGGTTGTGTTGTTCACTTTAAAGGGATTAAAGGTGAAAGTGAGTGGATTTAGAGTAAAGTTTATTGAAGTCCGTGAGGGATTCGATGGATGTGATAAATTAAAAATTATATTTAAATCAAGAAAAAACAAGGTTACCAAATTTTCCTTTATTTTAAATATGATTAAAATTCTCATTATAAAATTCTGATTTGTTGTAGAAAAAAATTTAATATGTATAAATGAAAATAAAATAATGTATTAAAAAAATATTTATAAGATAATGTATTAAGAAATTTTATAATTAATAATTACTTTTTTAGCCTTCTTTTATAACAATTTTAAAATTTTCGTTATTAATTATTTTTGTAAAAATAATTTCAAAAGCAATATTTTTACATCATTATCATAATTAAGTTGAAAAATAAATAAAGGACATAATTTTAATCTTGATATCACCCTCAAATCGTTGCATAACAGAGATGATTGCAAAATAGAGGAATTTTCATCTTCCTTCACCTCTCTCTCTGTCCAAGTTGATGGGAAGGAGAGGGAGATGATGAATTCAAGTGGATTAGAGTGTGAAGCCTGTCTTTTTCACTTTAAGGGGATTAAAGGTGAAAGAGGTTGGATTTAGAGTAAAGTTTGTTAAGGTTTGTGAGTGATTTGATGGATCTGATAGATTAGAAATTATATTTAAATCAAGGAAAAACAAGATTACCAAATTGTGCTTTATTTTAAATATGATTAGAAGTTATCATTATATAATTTGATTTGTTGTAGAAAAAATATTAATATGCACAAATGAAAATAACATATTTAATTGAAATAATATTTATAAAATAATGTAATAAAAAAAATTTATAAATTAATAATTACTTTTTTAAATTTTATTTTATGACAATTTTAAAATTTTCGTTATGAATTATTATTGTAAAAATAATTTCAAAAGCCAAATTTTTATATCATTTTCATAATTAAGCTTAAATATGAATTGCGGATATAATTGTAATCTTGATATCACCCTCAAATCATTGCATAACAGATATGACTCAAAAATCGAGGAATTTTCATCTTGCTTCCCATCACTCACTACCGATGTTCATTAGAGGGAGAGGGGATGATGAATTCAAGTGGATTAGAGTGTGAAGTTTGTGTTGTTACTTTAATTAGATTAAAGGTCAAAGAGGGTTGATTTAGAGTAAAGTTTGTGAAAGTTTGTGAGTGATTTGATGGATGTGATATGTTAAAAGGAAAAACAAGATTACCTAATTGTCCTTTATTTTAAAAATTATTAAAAATTATCATTATATAAGTTTGATTTGTGTAGAAAAATTATTAATATGTATAAATGAATATAAAATAGTTTATTACAAAAATATTTATAAAATAATGTAATAAAGAATATTATAATTAATAATTACTTTTTAATCCTTATTTTATAACAATTTTGAAATTTTCGTTATTAATTATTTTTATAAAAATAATTTCAACAGCCATATTTTTTCATGATTTTTATAATTAAGCTGAAAAATAAGTTGCGGACATAATTGTAATCTTGATATCACCTTCAAACCCTTGCATAACAGATATGATTGCAAAATAGAGGAATTTTCACCTTCCTTCACCTCTCTCTCTGTCAAAGTTGATGGGAAGGAGAGGGAGATGATGAATTTAAGTGGATTAGAGTGTGAAGCTTGTCTTTTTCACTTTAAGGGGATTAAAGGTAAAAGAGACTGGATTTAGAATAAAGTTTGATAAAGTTTGTGAGTGATTTGATGGATGTGATAGATTAGAAATTATATTTAAATCAAGGAAAAACAAGAATACCAAATTGTCCTTTATTTTAAATATGATTAGAAATTATCATTATATAATTCGATTTATTGTAGAAAATAACATATTACATTAAAACAATATTTATAAAATAATTTGATAAAAAATTTTAAAATTAATAATTACTTTTTAAATCTTATTTTATAACAATTTTAAAATTTTCGTTATGAATTATTATTGTAAAAATAATTTCAAAACCCAAATTTTTATATCATTTTCATAATTAAGATGAAAAATAATTGCGGATATAATTGTAATCTTGATATCACCCTCAAATCATTGCATAATAGATATGGCTCAAAAATCGAGGAATTTCCATCTTCCTTCCCATCACTCACTGCCGAGGTTCATTGGAGGGAGAGAGGATGATGAATTCAAGTGGATTAGAGTGTGAAGTTTGTGTTGTTACTTTAAGCGGATTATAGGTGAAAGATGGTGGATTTAGAGTAAAGTTTGTCAAGGTTTGTGTGTGATTTGATGGATCTGATAGATTAGAAATTATATTTAAATCAAGGAAAAACAAGATTACCAATTTGTCCTTTATTTTAAATATGTTAGAAGTTATCATTATATAATTTGATTTGTTGTAGAAAAAATATTAATATGCACAACTGAAAATAACATATTTCATTAAAACAATATTTATAAAATAATATAATAAAAAAAAATTGAAATTAATAATTACTTTTTAACTTTTATTTTATAACAATTTTAAAATTTTCGTTATGAATTATTATTGTGAAAATAATTTCAAAAGCCAAATTTTTATATCATTTTCATAATTAAGCTTAAAAATGAATTGCGGATATAATTGTAATCTTGATATCACCCTCAAATCATTGCATAACAGATATAACTCTAAACATCGAGGAGTTTTCATCTAGATGATGAATTCAAGTCAATTAGAGTGTGAAGTTTGTGTTGTTACTTTAACTGGATCAAAGGTGAAAGAGGGTGGATTTAGAGTAAAGTTTGTTAAGGTTTGTGAGTGATTTGATGGATCTGATAGATTAGAAATTATATTTAAATCAAGGAAAAAGAAGATTACCAAATTGTCCTTTATTTTAAATATGATTAGAAATTATCATTATATAATTTGATATGTTGTAGAAAAAATATTAATATGCACAAATGAAAATAACATATTTCATTAAAACAATATTTACAAAATAATGTAATAAAAATTTAAAATTAATAATTACTTTTTAAATCTTATTTTATAACAATTTTAAAATTTTCGTTATGAATTATTATCGTAAAAATAATTTCAAAAGCCAAATTTTTATATCATTTTCATAATTAAGCTTAAAAATGAATTGCGGATATAATTGTAATCTTGATATCACCCTCAAATCATTGCATAACAGATATAACTCTAAACATCGAGGAGTTTTCATCTAGATGATGAATTCAAGTCAATTAGAGTGTGAAGTTTGTGTTGTTACTTTAACTGGATCAAAGGTGAAAGAGGGTGGATTTAGAGTAAAGTTTGTTAAGGTTTGTGAGTGATTTGATGGATCTGATAGATTAGAAATTATATTTAAATCAAGGAAAAAGAAGATTACCAAATTGTCCTTTATTTTAAATATGATTAGAAATTATCATTATATAATTTGATATGTTGTAGAAAAAATATTAATATGCACAAATGAAAATAACATATTTCATTAAAACAATATTTACAAAATAATGTAATAAAAATTTAAAATTAATAATTACTTTTTAAATCTTATTTTATAACAATTTTAAAATTTTCGTTATGAATTATTATCGTAAAAATAATTTCAAAAGCCAAATTTTTATATCATTTTCATAATTAAGCTTAAAAATGAATTGCGGATATAATTGTAATCTTGATATCACCCTCAAATCATTGCATAACAGATATGACTCAAAAATCGAGGAATTTTCATCAAGATGATGAATTCAAGTGGATTAGAGTGTGAGGTTTGTGTTGTTACTTTAACTGGATTAAAGGTGAAAGAGGGTGGATTTAGAGTAAAGTTTGATAAGGTTTGTGAGTGATTTGATGGATATGATAGATTAGAAATTATATTTAAATAGGGGAAAAAGAAGATTACCAAATTGTCCTTTATTTTAAATATAATTAGAAATTATCATTATATAATTTGATATGTTGTAGAAAAAATATTAATATGCACAAATGAAAATAACATATTTAAAACAATATTTATAAAATAATATAATAAAAAAAATTTAAAATTAATAATTACTTTTTAGATCTTATTTTATAACAATTTTAAAATTTTAGTTATGAATTATTATTGTAAAAATAATTTCAAAAGCCAAATTTTTATATCATTTTCATAATTAAAATGAAAAATAAATTGCGGATATAATTGTAATCTTGATATCACCCTCAAATCATTGCATAACAGATATGACTCAAAAATCGAGGAATTTCCATCTTCCTTCCCATCACTCACTGTCGAAGTTGATTAGGGGGAGAGGGATGATGAATTCAAGTGGATTAGAGTGTGAAGTTTGTGTTGTTACCTTAAGTGGATTAAAGGTCAAAGAGGGTGGATTTAGAGTAAGGTTTGTTAAGGTTTGTGAGTCATTTGATGGATATGATAGATTAAAAATTATATTTAAATCAAGGAAAAACAAGATTACCAATTTGTCCTTTATTTTAAATATGGTTAGAAATTATCTTTATATAATTTGATTTAATGTAGAAAAAATATTAATATGCACAAATGAAAATAACATATTTCATTAAAACAATATTTATAAGATAATGTAATAAAAAAAATTTAAAATTAATAATTACTTTTTAGATTTTATTTTATAACAATTTTAAAATTTTCGTTATGAATTATTATTGTAAAAATAATTTCAAAAGCCAAATTTTTATACCATATTCATAATTAAGCTTAAAAATGAATTGCGAATATAATTGTTATCTTGATATCACCCTCAAATCATTGCATAACATATATGACTTAAAAATCGTGAAATTTTCATCTTCCTTCCCATCACTCACTACCGATGTTCATTGGAGGGAGAGGGGATGATGAATTCAAGTGGATGAGAGTTGAAGTTTGTGTTGTTACTTTAACTGGATTAAAGGTTAAAGAGGGTGGATTTAGAGTAAAGTTTGTTAAGCTTTGTGAGTGATTTGATTGATCTCATAGATTCGAAATTATATTTAAATCAAGGAAAAACAAGATTACCAAATTGTTCTTTATTTTAAATATGATTAGAAATTATCATTATATAATTTGATTTGTTGTAGAAAAAATATTAATATGCACAAATAAAAATAACATATTTCATTAAAACAATATTTATAAAATAATGTAATAAAAAATTTTAAAATTAATAATTACTTTTTAAATTTTATTTTATAACAATTTTCAAATTTTCGTTATGAATTATTTTTGTAAAAATAATTTCAAAAGCCAAGTTTTTATATCATTTTCATAATTAAGCTGAAAAATGAATTGCGGATATAATTGTAATCTTGATATCACCCTCAAATCATTGCATAACAGATATGACTCAAAAATCGAGGAATTTCCATCTTCTTTCCCATCACTCACTGCCGAGGTTGATTGGAGGGAGAGGGGATGATGAATTCAAGTGGATTAGAGTGTGAAGTTTGTGTTGTTACTTTAAGTGGATTAAAGGTGAAAGAGGGAGGATTTAGAGTAAAGTTTGTTAAAGTTTCTGAGTGATTTGATGGATGTGATAGATTAGAAATTAAATTTAAATCAAGGAAAAACAAGATTACCAAATTGTTTTTTATTTTAAATATGATTAGAAATTATCATTATAAAATTGGATTTGTTGTATAAAAAATATTAATATGCACAAATAAAAATAACATATTTTATTAAAACAATATTTATAAAATAATGTAATAAAAAATTTTAAAATTAAAAATTACTTTTTAAATTTTATTTTATAACAATTTTAAAATTTTCGCTATAAATTATTATTGTAAAAATAATTTCAAAAGCCAGATTTTTATATCATTTTCATAATTAAGCTTAAAAATGAATTGCAGATATAATTGTAATCTTAATACCACCTTCAAATCATTGCATAACAGATATGACTCAAAATTCGAGGAATTTTCATCTAGATGATGAATTGAAGTGGATTAGAGTGTGAAGTTTGTGTTGTTACTTTAACTGGATTAAAGGTGAAAGAGGGTGGATTTAGAGTAAAGTTTGTTAAGGTTTGTGAGTGATTTGATGGATCTGATAGATTAGAAATTATATTTAAATCAAGGAAAAACAAGATTACCAAATTGTACTTTATTTTAAATATGATTAGAAAATATCATTATATAATTTGATTTGTTGTAGAAAAAATATGAATATGCACAAATGAAAATAACATATTTAATTAAAACAATATTTATAAAATAATGTAATAAAAAAAATTTAAAATTAATAACTACTTTTTAAATTTTATTTTATAACAATTTTAAAATTTTGGTTATGAATTATTATTGTAAAAATAATTTCGAAAGCCAAATTTTTATACCATATTCATAATAAAGCTTAAAAATGAATTGCGGATATAATTGTTATCTTGATATCACCCTCAAATCATTGCATAACATATATGACTCAAAAATCGGGAAATTTTCATCTTCCTTCCCATCACTCACTGCCGATGTTCATTGGAGGGAGAGGGGATGATGAATTCAAGTGGATGAGAGTGTGAAGTTTGTGTTATTACTTTAACTGGATTAAAGGTTAAAGAGGGTGGATTTAGAGTAAAGTTTGTTAAGCTTTGTGAGCGATTTGATTGATCTGATAGATTAGAAATTATATTTAAATCAAGGAAAAACAAGATTACCAAATTGTTCTTTATTTTAAATATGATTAGAAATTATCATTATATAATTTGATTTGTTGTAGAAAAAATATTAATATGCAAAAATAAAAATAACATATTTCATTAAAACAATATTTATAAAATAATGTAATAAAAAATTTTAAAATTAATAATTACTTTATAAATTTTATTTTATAACAATTTTCAAATTTTCGTTATGAATTATTTTTGCAAAAATAATTTCAAAAGCCAAATTTTTATATCATTTTCATAATTAAGCTGAAAAATGAATTGCGGATATAATTGTAATCTTGATATCACCCTCAAATCATTGCATAATAAAGATGATTGAAAAATAGTGGAATTTCCATCTTCCTTCCCCTCTCTCCGTCAAGGTTGATTGGAAGGAGAGGGAGATGATCAATTCAAGTGGATTAGAGTGTGAATTTTGTGTTGTTCACTTTAAATAGATTAAAGGTGAAAGAGGGTGGTTTTAGAGTAAACTTTGTTAAAGTTTGTGAGTGATT
>Ga0214544_1008554_pt1 | contig 16918 bp, 12 predicted proteins | sample CNSS3metaG_FD_160074 | JGI IMG/M metagenome (GOLD analysis project Ga0214544, IMG submission 160074) | Root nodule microbial communities from cowpea collected in UCLA plant growth center, Los Angeles, California, USA - CNSS3 | ecosystem: Host-associated > Plants > Roots > Nodule | place: USA...
GTCTCCAAAAAGTGGCCAAAGTGTGCTAAAAACAAAGGAGACCAAAGGTACATAGGTACACTTGCTTCATGCCTTTTACTTTATGCTTTATGCCTTTGCTTTACTCTCTCCTCCACATCATTTATGCCCCTCAATGACCATGCGCCACCTAGCATTGCTTTCTTACTCCTAATTAACCTACAAAGCAAATAAACATAGATTAACATGTTGGCTTAAGTCAAGTCAACTATAGCCAACAAGTCAAACCTAGTCAAAGGTCAACAAGTCAACTAAAGTTGATTCAACTAAGTCAACTTTGGGAATCAAAAATAACAAACACAAATGAAATGGATGAAGGATTAATGAACTTCCTTTCTAAGCATGCTTAGTCTTCTTATGCATGTGCCTCTATCCTTTGTTAGGGTCAATCCTTCATCATTTGATGACTTGGGCTGAAGACTTTTACAACAGCGTATTTGTTACTAGGGTTCCACCTTACCCTCCACGCTTGGCCAGTATTGGCCGGCTAGTTGACAAAGTTGTGGGTTACTACATCCTAAGTTTTCTTAACGCCTACTTCGGGTACAACTAAATCTTTGTGGTAGAATCTGATATGCTTAAAACAGCTTTGATCACAGAAGAAGCTAACTACTACTACAAGGTCATGCCCTTTGTCCTTAAGAACGTTGGAGCTACTTACCAACGACTAATGGACAAGGGTTTCAAATCCTTATCGACAAGAGCATATAAGTATATGTTTTAAGCACAACACTCATAAAATTTGACCGAGGTATATATGACCATAAAGGCATATAACTTGTGCCTTAACGCAGAGAAATGTGTTTTTGGGGTAAACATCAGTAAGTTTCTTGGATTTATGCTGAACTAGAGAGGGATAGAAGCAAACCCTAAAAAGTGCATAGAGTTTATTGAGATGAGAAGTCTCGACAACATCGAAGAGGTCCAATATCTGATAGTGCGTTTAACAACGATATCACAGTTCCTTCCTCATTTAGTAGATAAGACACGACTAATGACCATATTACTGAAGAAATCAATTATCTTTACTTGAGGCAAGGAGTGTCAGGAGAAGTTTGACCAATTGAAGCAGATGCTTGCATCCCCCCTGTCTTATGCAAGATGAATACCATCATACCCCTACTCGTATACACAGCCACAAGGGAATACACAGTCATTGCAGCCATCATCCAAGAGAAAGATGGAAACAAAAACCAATATACTTTGTCATTCAAACTCTGTAAGACCTAGAAACTTGGTATTAGATCGTTGATGAGGTAGCCCTATCCTGGGTAACCACGACCAGAAGTTTAAGACCTTATTTTCAAAATCACCTGTTCATCGTCAATATCAACTACCCTATCCAAAAAATACTCTAAAAGCCTGACTTGGCGAGAAGGTTGTCATCTTGGTCAGTAGAGTTATTCATGTTTAATATCCGGTATGGACCCTGAGGACCGATAGAGGCCCAATGCTTGGTAGATTTTTCTGGTGACTTGCAAGGGAAACACACGCAAGATGAGCAACAATGGACATTGTACACTAATGGATTGTCAAACCCAAAAAGAAAGGGCATCAAAATTATACTGGAAGGGCTCAACCATATGTTAATAGAAAAATCTCTATTTGCCTTCAAAACTTCAAACAACCAAGCATAATACAAATCCATCCTAATATGATTAATGTTGAGGTAGAGGCATGAAGGCTACTTATAAGACCTAGGAAAAATTAGAATAAAGAGAAGCACATGAAAATAGAACTAATGGCTTGTTTGAGATTATGGATTTATTTAAATTAAGTATTTTATTTAATTTTGATATATGATGAAATAATTAATTGATTGATTTAAGTTAAGTGTTGTTTATTTATTCTAATTATTTAATTAATTATGAAATATTTATAATAATTATTTAAGTGATGTAAGTTATTTTTTTATTTATTTTAAATTTTAATATTATATTTAATGTTGCAGATATGTGTATATAATTAAGTGGTGCCTATTATAATATGAGAATGTATCTAGTTCAGTGGTTAGCGCTTTGAGTTGTGTGTGTAGGTACATGGATTCAAATCTGGTTGTCCTTGTGAAGCATTTTTAATTATTAATGTTATATTTAATGTGGATATATGGGTTTATAAACTTGGGGTGCATGTAATATAACCAGACAATGTGTAGTCTGGTGGTATGAGGTATGCATAAATGTACGCAATGGCCTATTTTTGAATCTTGTAAGGCTATGCATCACTTTATTAATCAGTTTTTTTCTCGTTGTGCCAATATTTTTACCGCTAGATGCCTGCTGCATGCAATTCTCACTTGTTGTTGCCCTATTTGAAGAAAATAAAAGAACGGTCAAACAACCAAGACTTTGGGTTGTTTTTATTTTTATTTGATTTTAAAATATTAACTGAAAGATTTAATTTTAAATATTAATAGCAAAGATTAAAGTTGTTAATCATAGAAAAAAGATAAGATTTTAGCAGAGGAGACATAACAATTTTAGGGTTTCTAAAATGTGAGAAAAAGATGAGAGGGAGAGGAGAGTTGGAGAAACATGGAGAGTGATAGAGGAGGCTGCGGGAGAAACGCTTAGTGAAGAACCAAGTCCAGGTAGGGGAAGCCATTCTTGCTTTCTTCTCTTGTTTATCTTGTTGTTTGTTTGATGGATGAAACGGGAAAAATAAGCATGTGTAAGGGAAGCTATAACTCCTTCTTTGTTTTTTTTGAAATAGAGTGTACTTATTTTCGTTCTGGAATATGTTGAGTATGTTTGGTTGATGATTGCATTGAATGGGGATGAATTTCATGTTTGGGTATATATGGGTTAGAGAATTTTAGGTAGTTTAAAATGCAATTGGAATGAGAGATATTGATTGTTGCAATTGTTCAGTTTGATATCATTTATAAACCACTTTGAAATGAGTTTGAGAAGATAAAAGTGTAAGATACCAAATTGTATAGTGGAACAAGTCAAAATCTCACAACAAAGAAGCATATCATTTGGTGCTACCCATTTTCCTACACTGCACACGTTTCGTAAAATAAGGGTTTCTACTTCATTGACCGTTGGATCGAGATGAAATTTTAACAGTGGATCCTTAACACATAGTTCTTGACTTTGATAGGTCGAATATTGAAGTAGAGATCTATAGTGAGAGTAGTTTTTTATCGCAAGGTACTTATAGTTTGGTTGTTGACAACATTGACCTTTGTTGCTTGTTTGGTGTATAACTTTCTCTATAGTTAATCAATTAAGTTGGTTATTGTTGCATTTCATTCTTGATTCAATAATCTTTAATTTGAATATAAATACATATTGGAGTTTTACACAAGCTGTAGTTTCATTTCTAAAATCCCAAATCGTTTGCATAATGTGTTATTAAGTTGGATTGGATAAAAATTATAAGAATTAGTTATTTTCTAAGAGAGAGATGTAAGTAAGGATGTTGAGGCATGAAGGTGTGCAAGGCTATGATTCACGGTGGGAGAGTGACGTGAATAAATGGGTTATGTGATTGGTGACTTTTCTTGGTTTGTATGGGTTGCATGGTTATGTAGTTTATGTGGTGGTTTGAGGATAATTACTTGTGTGTGATTGTATACTGTGTTTGAATGAATGTCACTCAATGGGTTCATTATATGAATGTATTATTTGATAAGTTGATGGGTTTATATTATGGTTTATTTCCCATGCATAATGTGATGGTATATATTTTGTTGGCAATATGTAATTCTCATGGGTTGCATATTGGGAGTGTTTTGCCTTGTTTGAAAGCTCTTGGTGGAATTAAATGTTGTGTGAGGATTTCCGTACCTAGGAACCTAGTGAAGACTCTTTCACTTGTGTGAAGTAGTGGAAAAGGGTCCTCTTCACCTGTGTCAAGTACTGGTAGAGGATTGGTTCGAGTGTTGTACCCTCTCGCCTATGTGAAGCAGTGGGGAGGGGAAAGATATTTCACCTTATTTCGGCTCGTTGCGAATATAGTGCCTAATGGACGTCCTTAGTGTAGGAGAGGAAAGAGATCCATGGAAGACACCAAAAAGAAGATGAAATTCAGCGGCTGATGGACGCCCTTGGTGTAGGAGAGGAAAAAGATCCATGGAAGACACCAAAAAGAAGATGAAATTCAGCGGAAATGAAGATAAGAGCTAGAAGAGCTCTAGGCAATGGAGGTTTTTGGTGAAGATGAAGAGGAGAAGTGGAGCTATGGTATGGAAGGTGGCTAGAGGAGATGAAGGAGAAGGTTAGCCATGTATGCTCTCAAAATAATAGAAGAGTGGAGTGATCTCAATACAAATATTCTATTAGAAATTTCAAGAGTTAAAATGTACAAATGGTCTACTTTTGGCTTTTATATGTGAGCCTAAAAGCTAGACTAAATATTGGCCCTTAGATCAAGCTTGGAGGAGAAGCTTTAATCATCACCCTTGGATGGTGGGTTGGAGAAGGAGACATCTTCCTAGCCTTTGGATGAAGACTTGGAAAAGAAGACACTCTCTTAGTCCTTGGATGAAGGAGGCACATGGGTGGAATGTGGACTTGGCTCCATGGGATGCATGATCCATGAGGTGTAGGAAGGAATGTTGACTTCCACTTAGTCCACCTTTGACCTTTGGTAGCTCATGGCCAAATCTCCTATTGGGCTTAGTCAAGCCCAATTTTATCAATTCAACTACACATTGTTTGACTTATTATTCTAGAAAAACAAGGCCTAAACAATGACGCAATTTAAATCTATACTACTTCCTTCATGCATTATCTCATATTTTAGAGATTTCTTTAGCCCATGTGAATAATGTAAACAGCCCATGATTGACTTGATCATCTTGTGAGAGGCACATGTGAATCTTTCTCATCATGCTTCTAGTGATTGGGCCTTGATGTGGGCTTGGGCTTGTTGATACACTTGAGCTTGGGCTTGTTAGGGTCACATCAGTGCCCGATGTGCGATGCATCAACATTTTTACTCATAATTCCTTGAGGAATAAGGGACACATTCTGACTATGATAGTGTGACACATCGAACCATCTGTTATAGGAAACTAGATGTTGTTGTGGGGTGAGAGGCCGCGGAAAACCAAAGCTTAATTATGATCACTATGTTTGAATATTTTTGATGAATGTAATGCTATGTTTGGTTTAGTATGCTTGTTTGGATTTGGGGTTTGTGTGTTCAAACAAAGGATGGATTGTGATCATAATGTTTCCATGTTACTTGAATGCGACGTTGAGTATTATTGGACATGTTTTATTTATGAATTGCCTTTTGGAATATCATTGTTTATGGTTAGCTTACCCCTATTTGTTTGTTTGTGTGATTATTGTATATGTGATGATCGTATAATGTGTGTGTTATACGGGAGCAGATCGACGAGAGGCTGGGTGAACTCGGGATTTTTTATAAATATTTAGTTGTTTTTAATCAAATATTGAAGACTATGTAATTTCCTTTTGTTCACAATTATATTGGAAGTTTTTTTGACAAGCTAACATTTTGAAATACGTAATTTAAATTAAATTATAAGTTTTTTTAGTACATTTTCAATAATAATGCTTTTTTGTCAAACGTGATAATTTTCTAACTTTCCATGACATTCCAAAATTGGGGTGTTACATTTTGGTATCAGAGCCCAGTTTTCGAAAAAAATTTGGGATTGTGGGGAGTGAACTCGCCTAGTTGATCTTGTGTGACTTTGAGTGGTGTTAATTTTTATAGTACATTGTTGTTGTGTATTATATGAAGATAAATCTGATCTTAGTTTGGAGGTCTGTGACTAGAAATATGGTTCATGCATAGCTATTGTTTTATTATTGTCCTCTGGTCTAACTTGTTTTATTTGTTTGGAGATATTTACATGGTATGTAAGATATGATTGGTGAACGTTATGGTGATGAAACATGTTATGCATGATTGCGTGTGTGATGTGTAGTATGAATTCTCTCATATTTGTAAAACCAGGTTGCACTTTTAATCCATAGAACTTTGGTGAGTCGGGTAAAAAGAGGGTTTTGTTCTACTGTAAGACTTTGGCTTAAGCTTAGTAACAATGCTCTTGCTGGGTTTTGGTGAGCAGGCAAGGGTTGTTGCTTATGTGTCTTAGGGAAAGCAACGCTTTTACCGGGTTTTGATGAGCAGGTAAGGGTTGGGCTCTTGCTGGGTTTTGGTGAGCCGGTAAGGGTGGTTTCTTATAAGTCCTAAAGAAAGTAGTGCTCTGACTAGGTTTTGGTGAGCAAGTAAGGGTTATGGCGTGTTCTCTCCACAAGGCGTTGTTGCGCAACAAAGGTAGAGTGGTTGGTTATGAGAGAATGACATACTATTGGATATTACTTGGTGGTAATATGTTGTTGATTACATGTTTTGGATTTTGGGAACATGTTTCTAGTTGTTATCTTTGATGAGTTATGCATATGTTGGAATCAAGCGAGGTGAGTTTTATGTGTGGGTAATAAAAGGTTGCATGATATCACAATATGTTTGTTTTTCTATGAGATTATTGGTGTTAAAGGTATGTGAAAATTTCATGTCGTTATATAATTATTTGGTAGTTGTTTTGTTTTGATAAAGTTAAATAACGACGTGGATTCTGCATAAATTTTTTAATTATGAATTATAATTTTATTTAAAAATATGGTGAAAATGCAGAAGGTATAAAGCTATGTGTGGAAAGAAAATGAAGTTGTACGTTAGTTTTTTTCTTTATGAATAATATTTTACTTACATTAATTCATGGAGTATTTCGTTTTCTTGGGTAAGAATACTTTCAAAGAAATATGAGGTTTTTATTTTATAATTATAGTGATATTTATATGTGTATTAATTTATTTGGTATGAGACTTTTATTTCATCATGTAAGTGTGAAAACTTAAGTATGCATAATATTTTATTTTTGTGAGTAAGATAATTTTTGACAACGAAAATTTTTAAAGTTGGGGAGAATGTGTAAGGCCCTTTTTTTCAGCCCCAATGTTTAAGGGCTGCCCCAAACATCTAATGGGCTTAATGGCTGGCCCATAGGGTGTCCAAGGCCCCTAAAGCAACCTAACCCTTCCATTCTGAATTCATTTGCAAAGATCAGTGTCCTTACTCCTCTCCATTTCTCCGCATAAAGCTTTGCTATGGTTTAATCCCAATCTCGATCCAGTGAGCTCAGTTTCGCCTTCTAGCTTCGTGTAAGTACTCTTCAACACATACCTTGATTTTCCGTTGGTATGTTCGTATTTCTAGTTAGGGTTTTGTCGTAGGCTTATGTTAAAACTCGCTCCGCTATTCTTTTCCAGCTCGTAAATCTATCCCTGGAGCTATTTTGTTCCGCTGTTGGAGTCTAACTCTTCTTCTAGCCCTTTCTAGGTAAGGGGAAGTTAGGGTTTACTATTTTATTGCGTTTTCCCACCTTCTTTGGTTTTGTTTCGTGAGTTTGATGTTTGGTTGCCATTAAAATTGTTTGGGAGCTGTTGAAAACATGGTTTGGTCCGATTGGATGCATGTGCCTGCGCGAATAGTGGCGAGTTCTGGTTTTCTCGCCCAGGCAAGATTAGCGGCAATTCGCCTAGGATGCTTGTGTGAGCTGTCGCTTAAGCGACAAGCTCCTGTTTTGAGCGAGAGCCCATCTCGCTCAGGCGAGGAGGTCTCGCCTAAGCGAGAGGGCGTGATAGTGCCACTGTTCCTGATTCGAGCCCTCGCCTAGGCGAAGGGAGCTCGCCTGAGCAAGGCCCTTCTGCCTGAGTGAGGGGTATGTTTGCTCTTTAGTTTCTTTGTTTTTGGATATTGATCATATGTTTGGATTGATTATGCCTTTTAAAGTATGAATTGAGTGACTTTGTGTGAATATGATTAATTATGGTTTGTGGCTTATGACTTTAACATGATTTGAGTATGATGTATGTATGGGATGATTCATGGGATAAAGATGGTCAATTATGACATGGTTTTGGAATGGAAATTTATTGGACGATGGTTATAATTGTTGGTATGAGATTCATATGCATGGACAATACATATTTGATGGTTAAACATGAATTGTATGTGGTTAGGACGTAATTCCTTGAAATCTCTAGGTGAGATTTCAGGGTGGTGCCTCAGGTTGTCGGGACATAATTCCATGACCCTTGTTAGTGGGAGTTCATGGTGGTGCCCCATCTATATAATTTAGTAAGAATTCAAGGTAAGGTTGCATCCTGACGCTCTAAGGAGTCAATTAGTCTCACATAGAGCAGACTGACTCTTATGGTGAGAGTAGCAGGAGGCCTAAAACTCATTAAGAGCTAACCTTGTGTGTGGGGGATTGAGACATTGTAACACTTGTAACACTTAACTTGGGGGTGAGCAGAGAAATCCACCATAAGTGCAAGCATCCGCTGAATCCAACTAAATTATATGTATCCGGATGAGTCGAGTCTGAGTCTTAGTGTATTGTTTGAGAAGTCATAACATGTTTGAATGACATATACTGCTTGGACTGTGAAATGGCATGTGACCGTATGATAGACTGATTTCTACTCTACCTTACCCTTCTGTTTGTTTGCTGTGTGTTCTGTATGTGTGGTTTTTCTCTTTTTGCGATGATCATCAACTTGTTGATGTGAGCAGATGCGAGAAATACTCGTGGTCAACAGGGAAATGACAATTCTACCACGTAGCTATATGGGTTGGATGCTGCTCATCTGATTTTTATTTTTGGGCTAAGGCCCATGTATCTTCTTATCTTGGGATTTCATTGTTTTACTGTTAATCTCTTACTTTATTTTGTATCCGGAATCGTGGTGTGCCTTGGTTTCTTCTAACTTTTCTATATATTGTAAGGAGTAGCGGTTATACTCCAGGACTTGTTTCTTATTTTCTATCCGTCTGACATTTCATTTAAATTAATGATATTTAAATGGGGTGTTACATTTATGGTATCAGGGCGGTCATTCCTTAGGTCTATGGACTTAGTTGTCCGCTTAGCTTTCGTGGTGTCTTTCTAGTGTCTTTAGTTAAGCTCTCTATCCTATCAAGCCTAACTAATGGTATTTTTTGTGTGCCAGTGAATTATGGCACCTCATCATAGGACCTCTCAATCCTCTCAAGGCGATGTACCTAATATCGCCAGAGCTATAGAAGTAATGATGGCTGCTATGACGCAACAGAGCACGACAATGATGCAGCAACATGAAGCATCAATGTAGCGGCATGCAGCGTCACTTGAGTAGCAATAACTGGTAATGCAGCAAATGGAGGCTGCGAGGGTGGCTGCTGAGGATGCTCACAAACAACATATGGAGGCCCTCCGCCAACTGGAGGAGAACAGGACAACCGCACCTATTTTTGGTCCCGAGCCACGACCTGCCGTCAGGGAGGGGAGCTTGGAAGACTTCTTGAAGCATCACCCGATGAAGTTTTGGGGCAAGACGAGTCCTAACACCATAGACTAATGGCAAAAGGACATGGAGAGAATCTTCGACGCGAAGATGTGTCCAATAGATAACAGGCTGGCATTTACAGTATATATGCTCACCGGAGAAGCCGAACATTAGTGGATCAGCACCAAATCCATCATGGAGAAGAGAGACGAGCCTGTGACTTAGGAGGCATTCAGGGGGAAATTCCCCTCTGAATATTTCCCAGACAACATCTGGTATGCCACGGAGGAGGAATTCCTCCAGTTGACTCAGTGAGGAAAGACGGTGACAGAGTACGCTGAGAAATTCAAGCATCTCAACCGTTTCTACACCATGCCGCTTGATGAGGAGTGGTGATGTAGGAAGTTCAAGAATGGCCTCCGCGGTGATATCCGAATGATGGTGGCCCCATTATCCATTAAGGATTTTGCTGCCTTGGTGGAAAAGGCTAGAGTGATGTAGAAGATAAAGCAGGGAGTAGAAGGTCAGTGCCTACCACAGCATCAGAGGATCGGTGGACCATCTAGGTCCAAGCCGAGACATGAGGAGAGAAGGAAGCCGTATGACATACCTCATCACCCGTCTCAAGGGTCCAGGGGTTTTCCTCCCCAGCAGAATAGGGTATAGTGTTTCATATGTGGAGGCCCTCACCTGAGGAACGTATGCCCACACGTGGAGGGTTATCGCAAGTGCAACAACTGTGGCAAAGAGGACCACTTTGGGAAAGACTGCCCTTCCCTTGCTAGAGTAGTGACGTGTATGTGATGTCGGGAGCAGAGGCAATAGGCTTCAGGCGACAAACATAGTGTATGTGATGTCGAGAGCAGAGGCTATGAGTTCAGGTAACCTTGTTATAGGTCATTGTATGATAGCTAGAAAAGCTTGTTGTGTGCTATATGACTATGGAGCGACACACTCATTTGTGTCAGATGCATGTGTGAAAAAGTTGTGTCTGCCGATGTGCGAGATACAGTGTGAACTTGTGGTGTCTACTCCGGTGTCGGGTTTGGTTAGGACATCATCTTTGTGTGCGAGGTATCCGGTGGAGGTAGAGGGACGCAGGTATAAAGTGAATTTGATCTGCTTACCTCTACAGGAATTGGAAGTGATCTTTGGGATGAATTGGCTCTCTGCCAATCACATTCTTATAGATTGCCGCAAGAAAAAGTTGTTATTTCCCAACTCAGAGGAACTTGAGTTGTTAACATCTCACGGGGTTATGAAAGAGCTATAGGATGGTGCTCAGTGTTTCATGATCTTAACACATCTAGAGGTGGAAGGAGAAGAGATGAATTTCGTCATACCGGTGGTGCAAGAATTTGAAGACGTGTTCCCAGATGAAGTACTAGGGTTGCCTCCCAATAGAGAGGTGGAGTTCTCGATTGACTATGTGCCTGAAACTAGACCAGTGTCGATGGCTCCATACTGTATGGCTCCGATAGAGATGGTGGAACTTAAGAAGTAGATATAGTAGTTGTTGGGAAAGTAGTTCATACGACCCAACACTTTGACTTGGGGAGCACTAGTGTTGTTGGTGAAGAAGAAGTATCCCCTCCCGAGAATAGATGACTTGATGGATCAATTGCATGGATCATCGGTATTCTTGAAGATCGATTTGAGGTTGGGATATCATCAGATTCTAGTAAAGGCTGATGATGTACATAAGACGACCTTCAGATCCTGATATGGTCATTACAAGTATGTGGTTATGCACTTTGGTTTGACCAATGCTCCGGTTGTGTTCATGGACTACATGAACCAGATCTTCCGACCTTTCTTGGATAAGTTTGTCGTAGTCTTCATAGCTGACATACTTATTTATTCCAAAAGTCAGGAGGATCATGCCGAGCACCTGAGACTAGTGCTTGGTGTCTTGAGAGAGAAATAGTTGTAGGCCAAATTGTCGAAGTGCGAGTTCTGGATGGATGAAGTGCAATTTTTGGGCCATGTGATATTTGCACAGGGTATAGCGGTAGATCCAGCAAAGGTTGATGCAGTGGTTAAGTGAGAAAGTCCCAAGTCAGCAACCGAGATCAGAAGCTTTGTGGGGTTAGCTGGCTACTACAGGAGATTCATAGAGGGATTCTCCAAAATAGTGGCGCCGCTGACGTAGCTTACCTGGAAGGACCAACCCTTCACTTGGACGGATAAGTGTGAGGACAATATTCAAGAGCTAAAGCAGAGGCTGACGAGTGCTCCCATATTAGTTTTCCCTGACGTGGGTAAACCTTTTGAGGTTTATTGTGATGCCTCTCATCTAGGGTTGGGCTGCGTGTTAATGCAAGAAAAGAAGGCAGTGGCATATACTTCAAGGCAACTTAAGGTGCATACGAGAAACTACCCCACTCATGACCTCGAGTTGGTGGCTATTATGTTCGCCCTGAAGATCTGTAGGTACTATCTTTATGGTGCTCAGTTTCGTGTGTTCAGTGATCACAAAAGTCTCAAGTATTTGTTTGATCGGAAGGAGTTGAACATGGGGCAGAGAAGATGGATGGAATTCTTGAAAGACTATGACTTTGAGCTGTTATATCATCCAGGGAAGACAAACGTGGTAGCAGATGCCTTGTGTAGGAAGACTGTACATACCGCATACCTCATGATCAAGGAGGTGGAACTATTAGAAAAATTCAGGGATATGAAGTTGTAGGTGGAGTTAGGATCCGAGTTCATTAGGTGTAGCACTCTAACTATATCTAGTGACTTCTTGGACTCAATCAGAGAGAGGCAATTGTTGGATGCCAATTTGAACAAGGTGAGGGAATAGCTTGGGTCAGATGAAGTGAGAGAATTTACTTTGGGAAGTGATGGCATATTGAGGTTTCAGGGCAGAGTGTGTGTGCCTGATGATGTTGAGGTGAAAAAGTTCATCCTTGAGGAATGGCATAAAATTCGTCTTAGCATGCATCCTGGCATGACTAAGTGTACCAAGATCTCAAGGAACCTTCTAGTGGCAGGGAATAAAGAGAGATGTTGCACAGTTTGTAGCAGCCTGTTTGACGTGTCAAAAGGCGAAGGTTGACCATCAGAGACCCGGTGGGATTCTACAACCCTTGGAAATACCAATGTGGAAATGGGATAGCATCTCCATGGATTTTGTGACCCATTTGCCATGAACTTTTAGGAGGCATGAAACCATCTGGGTTATAGTGGACCGATTGACCAAGAGTGCTCATTTCTTGGCAATGAACTTGAGGATGTCTATGGCCAAGTTGGCCCAGTTGTACATTAAGGAGATATTGAGGCTGCATGGAGTGCTTTCGAGCATAGTATCTGACAGGGATCCGCGTTTCACTTCCCGGTTTTGGTAGACCTTATAGAGTGCTATGTGCAGCAAGCTCACGATGAGTTCAGCCTATCATCCTCAGACAGATGGTTAGTTTGAGAGGACGATCCAATCCCGTGAGGACTTGTTAAGGACATGCATACTGGATCACTTGGGTGCTTGGGATGAGGTTTTTCCTTTGATAGAGTTCACCTACAACAACAGTTTCCATGCGAGCATTAGCATGGCGCCGTATGAGGCTCTTTATGGAAGGAAACGTAGAACCCTTCTGTGTTGGTATCAAGATGGGGAAGCAATGCTTGTCGGACCTGAGTTGTTGGAATAAACCACCGAGAAGGTAAGGATGGTGAAGGAAAGAATGCAAGCTTCATAGAGTAGGCAAAACGCTTATGCAGACTGCAGGAGGAGACCCTTAGAATTCGCGGATGGGGATCATGTGTTCTTAAGGGTGACCCCAAACCACTACTGTGGGAAGGGCTCTCCGCTCGAGGAAGCTTTCTCCTAAGTTCCTTGGTCCTTACTAGATCTCGAGGGGGATTGGGCCAGTGGCTTATGAGATTGCCCTGCCTCCTCAGTTGGCAAATCTTCATCCGGTGTTCCACATATCACAATTAAGGAAATATGTTTTCGACCCATCTCATGTCTTGGAAGCAGAGGATGTAAAGATCAGATAGGACCTCACTATGGAGGTACCACCAGTGGCTTTAGAGGATAGCAAAGTTGAGGAACACCGAGGAAAACTAGTCAGTCTGGACAAAGTCATCTGGGATCGGAGAACAGGTGACTCTACTTGGAGGATATGAGGAAATCACATCCGCATCTGTTTACCTTGTAAGTTTTCATTTTCGAGGTCGAAAATTTTCTTGTTGGGGAGAATGTAAGGCCCTCTTTTTCAGCCCCAATGTTTAAGGGCTACTTCAAACATCTAATGGGCCTAAGGGCTAGCCCATAGGGTGTCCAAGGCTCCAAAAGCAACCTAACCCTTCTATTCTGAATTCATTTGCAAAGATCAGTGCCCTTACTCTTTTCAATTTCTCCGCACAGAGCTTTGCTAGTGTTTAAACCCAATCTTGATCTAGTGCGCTCAATTTCGTGTTCTAGCTTCGTGCAAGTACTCTACAACTTATACCTCGAGAGGTCTCGCTTAAGCGAGAGGGTGCGACAATGCCACTGTTCCTGATTCGAGCCATCGCCTAGGCGAAGGGAGCTTGCCTAAGCGAGGGAAACCTCTCGCCTAAGCGAGGCCCTTCTGCCTGAGCGAGGGGTTGAGCGAGGGGTATGTTTGCTCTTTAGTTTCTTTGTTTTTGGATATTGATCATATGTTTGGACTGATTATGCCTTTTAAAGTATGAATTGAGTGACTTTGTGTGAATATGATGAATTATGGTTTGTGGCTTATGAGTTTAACATGATTTGAGTATGAAATATGTATGGGATGATTCATGGGCTAAAGATGGTGAATTATGACATGGTTTTGGAATGGAAATTTATTGGAGGTTGGTTATAATTGTTGGTATGAGATTCGTATGCATGGATAATACATATTGGATGGTTAAACATGAATTATATGTGGTTAGGATGAAATTTCTTGAAATCTCTAGGTTAGATTTCAAGGTGGTGCCTCAGTTGGTCGGGACGTAATTCCATGTGTAAGACCCACTAAATTTAAATAATTAAATAAATAATTATTTAATAAATGTGGGAAGAGAAGACTTTATGGTATTAAATACTAACCTTTATAACGTGGAAAAGTACTAGCTCAGGTGGTTGAGAGTACTTTGATTGTGTGATAAGACTTGGGTTCGAGTCCTAAGTATGCCAAATGTATGTTATTTAATTTTATTATTTTCTGATGAAATGTTTGAAGTGTGATGCGCAACTAGATAGCCTTAGATGAATAAATATTGGCATGAAAAATGTATTAGTTGAGTTGGTTGTGCACTTGAATTGCAATTGTGTGGTGATGGGTTCAAACCTTGGCTTGAACAAAATAATTTTTCTTTTTGTAAAAACTTAGCCTAGCATGGAAGTGAAAGAGGCACGAAAACCCTAGGGTGCATGGCAACAAGGGTGGCTGGAAAATAGAAGGTAATAGGCCATTAAGTGATGTTAATGATGGATTAATTGCAAAAATTCATTTTAGTGCAATCAAACCATTTTAAGACTCCAATAAAAAGCCAATTAGGAGTAAGAGAAAGGCTTTGGTGAGGCTGTCATTATGGGTGCAGAAGAGAGCACGAATTGGTGAGTTTTGGGTTTTGAGTGAGGATTGAGGAGCTGTCCTGAGAAAGAGGAAAAAGGAGGACATTGGTGATCAAGGGAGAGCTCGTAAGAGTCAAGGCAAAGCTAAGGGAATCCAAGTTAGGGGAGTTCCTATTGATTGCTTGATTTCTTTTTATTGATTGCATCGTGATGTATAAGGGGTTAGGATTGCATTTTATGTGAAAATCAGAGATGAAATCGGGTTTCTGGAATTTTTCCAGAAACCGCCTGGCGGTCACGCACAACCCGCCAGGTGACACAAGCACCAGACCCAATTTCTAGGTATCAGCTATGAACCGCCTGGCGGTAGAGGATGAACCGCCAGGCGACACGAACAATGTGACGCTGTTTTGGCTATTTTGAATCTATTTGGGGGTACCTGTGATATCCTTGTGATGTACATACGCTTAAATGAGAATTTGAGGAATATAGTTGTCCGTGTATATTATGGTTCTATAAAATGCATGAATTCTTGAATGGATTTGGGGGTAAGGATTCCTGTTGGGGCTGGGATAAATAAGTATAAGCACTGTCAATGTTTGATGGAATGATTTTGTAGGAAAGATGGTTGTATGAATAAAGCATAATCTGTATGATGTGTAAAATTGGGTGTTCAATTGATAATTTGTACATATGTGATTAAATAATTATTGGCTATATTGGATAATTGGTCGCATGAGACGCACTATAAATCTGATTGTATGCTAAACAACATGAAGAAGATTGATTTATGTGATTTGTACAGTATAGTATTTGGTAGTGATTATGAGATTAATATGTGTGATATGGAAGAATTGAATATTTTCCTATATATATTGATTGGGTAATGATATTTTGGTTATTCCAGTATTGGTGCAATTCAGTTTCAAAACATGGTAACAACAATTCTATAATCATGTGTCTATAGATCCTAAGACATGGGGTATTCTTGATTGGATAGATTTGTGTGGGTTAGTTGGTGATGTGAATTGTGAAGTTGAATGTGTGTTATTGTTGTTTGGATTGTATATTAGCAACTGAGAATGATGATCGGAGCAGGGCACCTGGCGGCGGGGTGGTGTCTGCCAGGCGGTAGCAGTGCACTGCGGATACTGCAGGCGCGTGGCGCCTGGCGGTGTATGATGCCCACCAGGCAATCTGGAGCTATTTCTGCCTAGCGGCGTGAGATGCGCGCCAGGCGGTTTTGGTCCAGTGATGGTGCACGAGGAAGTTTTCTACACCGCTTTAGGGGATGTTCATGATGCGATCCTTTGGCTAAGGTCTCAGTTATGAGTGCATCTTGTATTGGGGTAACACGTGACCACTCTAGGTTGTAGCCTGGTGGTTTAGGAAGTCCAGTGGAGTGTGCGGGTTGTGGCTCGTACGGCAAGGTTTCGGATGATTGCCCTCTTCAGTGGATTCTGATAGAGATTTGGTAGTTTGGGAATAACTACAAACTTAGGTTTGTTTTGGAGAACTCCACTTGGTGTCACGGTGAGATGCTATGGCAAAGTCATTCCCACGTGTGGACTATCAGGTGGTGGCCTGTAGTCAGAGGGGCGAGTAGACACTCGTATAGCAAAGATCGATCATTGATCTCACCTAAAGGGTATAGAGATGATGAAGGATTGACCCCAACCAAGGATGGAGGCACATGCTTAAGAAGCCTAAGCATGTTTAGGAAAGAAGTTCACTAATCCTTCATCCCTTTCATTTGTGTTTGTTATTTTTTATTCCCTAAGTTGACTTAGTTGAATCAATTTTAGTTGACTTGTTGACCTTTGACTAGGTTTGACTTGTTGACTATAGTTGACTTTATTTAAGCCAACATGCTAATCTATGTTTATTTACTTTGTAGGTTAATTAGGAGTAAGAAAGCAATGCTAAGTGGCGCATGGTGATTGGGGAGCATAAATGATGTGGAGGAGAGAGTAAAGCAAAGGCATAAAGCATAAAGTAAAAGGCATGAAGCAAGTGTACCTATGTACCTTTGGTCTCCTTTGTTTTTAGCACA
>Ga0214544_1008557_pt1 | contig 16911 bp, 8 predicted proteins | sample CNSS3metaG_FD_160074 | JGI IMG/M metagenome (GOLD analysis project Ga0214544, IMG submission 160074) | Root nodule microbial communities from cowpea collected in UCLA plant growth center, Los Angeles, California, USA - CNSS3 | ecosystem: Host-associated > Plants > Roots > Nodule | place: USA...
TATATATATATATATATAATTTATATATATTTATTGTTTAAAAAATAAAACAAAAACCTACTTAATAAATATTGGTGAATAAAAGATAGTAAGGTTTTGTCACCGTTTGCAAGGTTTTTTTACGATCAGTCATTAAGAAAGAATGCGAGTAGAAAGAGGAGTAAAGAGATAGATTAAGAAATAAAAGATTAAAAAACGCATAATATCTCTCATAAATCGAGATTAATATCTTATTATCATTTATGTATTTATGATTCTCCTATTATACAAATTAATTTTTTCTAAATTGGTATGCATAATTATGATCGTATGATTCTTTAATAAAATTGGCACGAAGCCTAATTATTATTTTTTTTCAAAATTAGTATAACCTAAATTATTAAATTATGAAATTTAAAAATTTTGTGTTTTTCGTTACATACGGTAAAATTTGTAAAATTTTATAGATGTATCTCGAGTTGCATTATTCAACTCTATAAAATAAATTAGTTGAATAGCTTTGAATTAGAATAGAGATTAAAATGTCCCTCTTACCTCAATTTAATGAATTAAAAATACTATAAATTGAAACATGTAAAGATGAATCACTTTATGAGATTAATTTAATCAGAAGAAATAAAAAAAATAATTTAATTAAAAAATAATAATTTATATATAAAAAATTTAATTTGACTTCCTAAAACTTTTATCTACTCTCGTTGTGTTGTTGATGTCCTATGAGTTTAGGATATATATATATATCAATTTTATTTTGTCAGTTGGTTTCTTTGTAATTTTAAGGTGAGTACATTCCCCTGAAAAAGGTGATCTTCTGAATGCAGCAAGAGTTATAAATTCAATATTTAGCAGATGGCGTATATATGCAAACACAACTGTATGGAATATAAGCGGCGAAGTTTGCAGTGGAAGTGCCATTGACAATACCTCCACCGCTGAAAGTTACAATCCATTCATCAGATGTGATCGTTCCTTTAACGCTGGAACTACTTGTCACATCACATCACTGTATCTTTCGCAACTTTATTTATTCAATTTCTCACATTAAATGATTGAAGCTGTCAGAGCAATATGATTTTCACTTTTTTCGGGTTTTTATGTTTTGAATGGCACAGGAGGGTCTATGCACTTGACGTGTCTGGTGAAATTCCTGAAGAGCTATGGACTCTCACATATCTCACAAATTTGTAAGCTTTCTTCCTCATTCATGTGGGTTCACATTTTGTTCCATAATAAAAGGGTTGCTACATTAATAACACTTATCACCAATGGCGGATCTTGATCAATATTGTTGTGGAAGTCAAAACAATACATCCAAAATTTATACATTTAATTATTAGCATTAATACCGTCAAAATGAATACATAAATTAGTATAACAATAAGCTAAATCATTAGCGGGAAATCAAACCACATTTACAATCTAAAAGAAAAAATCGATGATAATCAAACTACAATTAAAATCCAATTATAAAAAACACATAATACAATCCATTTTCTTCTATATTCATAAAATAAAAAATTAATATACAATAAATTCATTAAATAAATTATTAAACTAATATTTCACTATCAAGTGAGACAAAAGATAATTACCTTCTTTTTTATTTCTTCGAGAATAAAAGATAACAACTAAGATATGAGAGCAAAAATAATAAATATTTTTCTCTTGAGAAACAAAAGAAAATAGACATATAATAGAACCACAATTAAAATTTGATTATGAAAAACACAGTACAATACTTTTTCTTCTATGTTCATAAAATAAAAAAAAATATAAAAGATGTTCATTAAATGAATTATTAAACTAATATTTCACTATCAAGTGAAACGATTCTTCTTTTCTTCCTCGAGAATGGAAGAGAACAAAGGAGAAATAAGAGCAAAAATAAAATATTTTTTTCTTTTCAAATACAAAAGAAAACAAAAACACATAAAAATGAAAGATGAGAACAATTTATGAGAAACTCAAACTATAATAAAAAATAATAATAAAAATATCTTGATAAATCTTTTTATTCTTTACTATGTATAATTTTATATTTTATTATTTATTACCATTAATTATTATTTTTATAAAAGAAAAGAATATTTAATTTAATATTTATAATAAAAAAATCAAAATACATAATATCTATATAAAACAAATTAAAATACCTATCATAAAAAAAATCAAAACGTTTGGGGGCCATGGCCCTCACCTGCCACCATTATGCTCCGCCACCACTGCTTATCACAATGAATAAACTGTCATGATGGCTATAATAAAACTGTAAAAAATAATATGTATATCTAGTGCATCTGCCAACTAATTAAAAATAATTTCATTTATGACTTTTAGGGTAGTTATTATAAAAGTTAACAAATTTATCGCATGTTAAAACTTATGATTGAGTGAGAATGTAAAATTATTTTGATGCATTTTTAGCTTTTGATTTGTTGTTCTCAAGCAAAAATTACATGTTCTTTTGCTGTACTAAGTTACATTTATGTTTAAGTATCACTGGGTAGAATTGGATTTCTTTTAACTATTGGAAGCAATGTTAATTGCATCAACTAGATGTTGAATATAGCTTTTTAGATAGTTCTCTCGAAGAAAAGTTGTGTTTCACCTATAGGGATTTGTATTAAGGATGCAGAAAAAAAAAAGGTGTATAAATTATATAAATATATATAATTTACAATTTAATCACATGATCAATATAATATTTAATCCACTTGTATAATATAAAAAAATTAATATACATTATTCTTGCTCGTAGTGGTTGGTCTGCCACTTGCCCGAATGTAGAAGTTGATAGTAACTGACCTCATGATAAAATGTTTATTACTTCATTTGGTAATATTTTCAAGGTTTATCTTTCTTCTATGAAGATTACTATATTTTGTATATCTACATTCCATTGTAGTTCTTAGAATGTAGCATTTACTAGTATAGAAAACTGCCCGTGTATAGGAATGCCATGCGTATGTATTGAGTTTCTTTTTATCATTTTCACTAAGAAAAAGAAAATTAAAAACATGAAAGAGAAGAGACATGCATAAATTTAAATTATCTTATAATGATTAGTCAAGATAAATGAGTTTTAATGTAAAAGATCATTTATAATTGTTCTAGCCAAAAATACTTGAATGCGATCAAGAAGAGCATTCAAAGTAATCTGCATATGTTTTATCTCTTCCTTCTATTATAAATTTTTTTTCTTGTCTTCCCCACTTATGACTTAACCTTTCTCTTTAAGGTTCTTCTTCATTAAAATTCTTTCTCTTTAATATCTTTATTAAGTCTGCAATCATTATTCTAATAACTAACAGCTCGAAACCTGACCTAACCTTTCAACACTCATCACTACTCGACCCATTGTCAAGTCGACTTTTAACATTAGGTTAAAGAATAGATTGACTTTGAGTCTAAACTGATGGGCCTAAGACCTAATAATCATCGTGCCTAACAATAGAATAATCTTATTTAAATACTATTCATTTAAACCCTTAATACCAATTAGTTTCATATAATTTAAATCTACAATTCTCAAATAATGTCAAATATAAGGTAAAACTAAGAACATTTTATTTAGGGAAAATGATACCAATCACAACAAAATAGTGCGGTTGGGGACACTTCACTTGACAAATAAAGTTATAATTTGAACAATATACATACAAAATGATAATTTCTCCTTCCTTTAATTGAATAAATGAAGATTCAACTTTAACAATGGTTAAAACGTATAATCAATGATGGTTCATGAAACATGGTTAATTAGAGTGTCTTGTAAGTCCTACACAATCAATTATGAGTGCAACCATTGTTGTTTGCGTTTGTCAACAAAATTTGTTTAGCTAACCATTGTAAAAGCTTTTTCGAATTGCAACCAATGGATGCACAACCATGTCTAAAGAAAAAACATTGACAAATGATGATGGTTTTGTGATAGAACCATCATTAGAAGTTGTCCAATCGATAATAGTTTGGATTATAATCGTCATCACATGATTTGTTTTTTAAATATGCATTTTGTTACACATGCCTTATACATGCTAAAGTAAAAGATATAAAGACATATGATGAATCCCTTGTGTGTTGAGAACATATGGTTATACGTTTATAAATAAGAAAATATATAAAATGTATGTTACCTTTCAAAGTAACACATAATATTGTAACTAATAATATCTAATGATATCTTAACCATATATAACAATCCACAATCCTGAAAAAATATTACAAGACAAATTCATTTAGACACAAGATTCTACAATTTCTTACATTGTGAACATATTAATAATTATACAAGTACAATCGTAACTAAAACAAATTCTAAAGCAATTGTTATTGAAGTTTAAAATTATTAGGAATTTAAACAAATAATTTCTATAAATACTTAATTATTCTAGTTTTTCATTTAGACCAAGATATTATATATGTTAATAAAATATTTTCCCACGTTGTCCAATGCTTCTCGGTCTAATAGTTGTGTTTCATCGAAAAACTACAACATATGAATTAAAGTTAGAAAAAGTTCATGAGTAATTAATGTATTAGTTTATAAATGTATTAGTGTGTTATACCATATTACTTGATCTCAACCTCTATCAATACAAGTTCACACAGTTGTATCCATCCATCACAACACATAGTAGCCACGCACTCATAGTTCTTTGTTTGTTTATTGTATTACAACACATAGAAAACATGGTTAGATCAATTAACGACAATACAAAAGTAAATGAAGGGTGCAATTTAAATCTCCTGAGGTACATCCATGTGAACTTCTATGATGTTGCACTTTCCCTAAACTCAATATGTTATATATAGAGTAAGCACTAAAGCAAAAATCTTTATGCAAAGTCGATGTAATAATAGACATTACTTGAATTTGACTTACCAACCTACTATTTGTTTAAAGTAAGTAGGAAGCTTCTTATGCATGGAGCAAAAATATAGTATCTTGGATTGATATAATCAGTAGCTACCAATGACGCGCCTGCACAAAAAGTTAATTACTACAACATATTTAAATAATTTACTATAACTTATAACATATATAGAGCAAAGTAAATTTGTTTTCTTCCCTTTGTTACCTATTGGGTGAATGAGTTGAGGAAACCTATAAGTGTCATGTCTCTCCCCCTCCAAACACAAACCATGCATGTACCAAAATTTGAATAATTATTAATAACATATGTAACAATTAACGAATATGAATGTTTTTAAACTTGCCATTACTTAATGTAGTCCTCAACAAATCAAACATATGCATGTGCAATGGTACATCAATGTCCTTTCCAAAAACAATGTGATTATGTTAAACTTTTATCGATCATTTCATTTATTGCTTTTGAATTCATCAACCTTAACAATCCTAATAATCGTGTGAAGTTAGTTGGACTAGGGTATAATGGAATCTTTGCATTGTGAAACATATTTTCATATATCGTCTCAGCAAACAAATACACTCCAACATCACTAATCATGACTTCTAATTTTTCCAACATTGTCGAGTCAACAAACTCCTCAGTTTGACACACACTTGGCAAGTGTAACAATTCTCCATGTCATTGTATTATAATTTCTTAGAAATCTACACCTAAAAAAAATATGTTTTCTGATTTGAGAAACATGTAATGTGACAAAGATGCAATTCACATAATGAATATCCATAACTACAAGCATCATAAATCACTACAAAAATAATTGTTTTTAGTTAGGGTTAAATTTGGCATTTATGGGGGTTTTAACCCCCACTAATGGCTTTACCAAGGGTTGCAATTCCCCTAGAAGAACCAGCGTGGCTAACAGATTACTAGGGTTTTTAGCAACCCTTGGTAAAGCACCACTTACATGAGGTTTTTGAACCCCCACTACTGCTTGGGGTTTTTGAAACCTCCGTTACTGCTTGAGATTTTTGAAACCCCCGCTATTGCTTTGGATTTTTCGAAACCTATGCTACTGCGTCGGGTTTTTAAAACCCCGCTACTGCTTGGGATTTTTGAAACCCCCGCTACTGCTTGAGGTTTTTGAAACCCCCGCTACTGCATGAGATTTGAAACCCTAGTGCTATCAACAGAGTTTATAATGACATCTAACTATATCATAATGTGTTTCATTAATTTTATTTGCTTTTTTAAACGAGTCATGTAATTGTTTCTTAATTTTTAAAAAACTTACTATGTGAGAATGACATTCATTATAGTTGATTGGATGTTGTGTTATGATTTTGTAACTTTAGAATTAGTTTAAAAGTGCATAAATAATTTGTGTAAAATATGCTCTAATGAATTAAGTTCTCAACAATTGGAGGATCTAAAAAATTGAATTATGATAAAGACCAGTAAGCAAAAAGTATATGATTCAAAAATTTAAAGACCCCGAGAAAAAAATAATATAGAAAAAAAGAACACTACCTTGAATAGTATTTGTATTCTAATTAAATGAAAATTTATAAAAATGGGCAATAGTAGTCATTTGATTGTTCATGACATAGGAAAAAAATATAAAGACAGGATAAAACTTTAGGCTACAAAAGAAAAACTAACTTGTGCAATCCAAACACCTCAGCCAAAAGAAAATTTTTTGCATTGTCCAACCATACCCACGCACTCTAACTTCAATTCTCACCAATTGAACCCGTATAATCAACAAAAGTACATATCAGAATAAAACAGAAAAAGAGCTACAATAGTTAAGTTCACCACTGTTACTCAGTTCAACTTTAATTATCCATCCATCTTTATAAGGGCTTGAGTTGACCTGCATGAAAAAATGTAGGACAACATGAAAATACTTGGTGTTGAGAAAAAAAAAACTCACAACAAGTAATGTATGGCAAATCAAAATACTAATAGACAAGAAACAGTAGGCGAAAGCTCACAATAAGTAATCATCGTGATTGTTTGCAAAGAGTCTAGTGTGATGCCGCTTTTGAACTACTACAAATGTTACTAGTGGTTGGTAACTAGGTTTCAAAGATGCACAAGCCTATACACAAAGAGAATATAAATACTAGAGATCAACATACTGATAAAAGTTATAACTATATACTAAGTTGTTTTCTCCAGGTACCTTGTGGATGGCATCAAGCTTGTATAGTAAAACCTGGTAGAATTGTCCTTCACTTACTTTATTCCTGATAATGTATTAGATAATATTTCTTGAATGATAGTAAAAGTTTCCTGCAGTTTCACACATTAGCATGAACTTATATGAATACAGATGTTGGATAACATCAACTGATAAATGCTAAAAAATAGTGACACTTTATTACATATTTAACATATATGTAAGATGCACAAATTAAAAAAATGATGGTTTTAACAGTAACATTGATAATCACGGTTAGCACTTGCTATAAAAGTCACAAAGAATCATACATTACTTCCTTACTGATTTTATCCTTTAGCAATACTTTATTATGATACACTTCTAGTGCATAAAACCAAACTATACTACCACAAAGAAAAACCAAACTAAACATCATCATTTTTCAATAGAAAAAGGTGAATATAACAAAAAAAAAAGACCAACGAAGAAGCAATTAAAAAGTCAAGAATTTTAATAAATAGAAAAGAATACACTCATCAAATAAAACAACTTAGCACTACCCTAATTTTTCTATAAGCAACCATAATTTCTTCAGGTATTCTAAGTTTTGGCTTAACATCATCCTTATTGGTGCCACCTTCAAGTCTCCAAAAAACAACAAAAGAATGTGAAAGTTAGAAAAAATGTGAAAGTTACTAAATCTCAAAGAAAATAAAGAATAAAGATTCCGTGAGGTGTATCCTATGAGGTGTATTCGCCATTGGATGAGGAGAGAATTAAAAAAAAGATGGAAGATAAAATAAAAAATTTTATTAATATGAAGTTTGAAACAGAAATGCATATGAATTTTGAAATTCTCTTGCTAAAGTAGGGAAGTACACATAAGAAACAGAAATTGCACATGGACTTATACGAATGCTAAACATGAATAGGATCCCAAGGGCAAAAGCAGAATATAAAACCTCATTTGTTTCGTAAAGGTAAAATAAGCGTGTGAATTACGACATGAATAAGAAAGATGAAATTGAAAGAGGAAGTGATGTAGGGAAATTGAAAGAGGAAGTGATGTACGAAGATGAAATTAGGGAGACGAAATTGAGATGAAAATGAAAGTACAGAGATGAAATCGAAAAAACAGTGACGATATTGTAAGAATGGTGATGAAATTGAAAGCAGGAAACGAAATTAAAAGCAAGTGTTTATTACCTGATTTCATGGAGAACGATGAAATCGAAAGAGCAACGTCTTTCTCCTCCTCCTCCTCCTAGGGCACGAGCCACAACTGCTTCATCTTCCTCTTCCTAGGGCACAAAATTGAATGACAAAGTAACACTCTCTTCAGTAATTATAAAATCAACACAGTTTGTTGATGAAATCATCAGATAAAAATGAAAACGAAAGCAAAAAATGATGGAATGAGAGGCACGAACCTTGAGCGCAAGAGGGCACCGAGAGATAGAAAGAGATGCTGCAAAAGAAAGAGAGAAAACATTTTTAGCCAAATTGAAAATTTTGAAAAAAATAAATAAATAAGGTGAGAATAATTTTCTGGGGTTTTTTTAAAAAAAAACCCTACAACTTACTTGGGGTTTCTAAAACCCTTTCTGTGTATATATTTTACCGGAGGTTTTAAAACCTCAACTAAAAAACCCCAAGTAGAATTATATATTCTTGTAGTGAATACCATTATCACTATAAGGTAAAACATTACTAGATGCATCATAAATAGCTTTAGTCAATTTATTCTTTATAGAAAATAACATCTCTAAATTCCATAATAGTAGTGTAAAAAATTTCACTAACTTCAAATTAAATAACATAAAATGCATAAGTAGGGCAATGCAAAAAGTGATCAATAAAAACATAATCAAGTGTTTTTAATTTATTTCTATTTTTATTTTTTATTAAAATGTATATTAACTTTGTAATACACTCTCACACTTTGAAACATTTTAAATATGGTTCTCTTTTTTACAATAAATTATATTTGGAATATGATAAATAAAATATAAAGCTTCATCCCTATTCTTAGACTTATTTTTAAACTTTGGGTACAATTAGACCATTAGACCATGAAGAATTTTAAAATCATAAAAACCACAAACATGAATGTCAAGTAAAAGCCATTAAACCATATATGATAAAGAGAGCTCAAGACTGTTTTGGGACTAGTTAAACTGTCTTGTGAATTCTATTGTAAATGTCTTGAAGATTTTGTTTTCTTCAAACAGTTTCCTATAGTACCCTAAACTTAGTTTCTATAGATAGAGACTATTGTGAACTTAGATTGTACGGTACACTATAATCGTATTAGATTATTTACATATAGAACATTCGACTAATAATAAAAGTGGTTTCTTTTAATTTTGTTATTGTGTTTTCTTACTCTGTATTATTGAGAATTCAACAAGATTTTGTTGAACAAGTAAAATTTATTGATCCACCGTGAACAATATGTATAACTAGCTTAGTGTCATCATTTGTGATTGGAGTGATTATATGCATTTTCTTTAGCCTTTGATTCGTTGTTTTCAAGCTAGAATTGCAATTTATCATATAAAGTTCCGTCAATTTGAAAGCAGAAATTTGGGGCAAAATTTCTTGTCGGGTTCTCTACCTCCGGCCATTGGAAATCTAACTCGTATGCAATACTTGTAAGGCACATTTAAACAAGTTCAATTCATTAATTTATTTATATTTACTATTTAGACACATGATTGTTAACAATTTTTAGGTTTGTTCTTGATTAGGTCTCTTGGCATCAATAATCTTACAGGGGAGCTCCCAAAGGAATTAGGAAATCTTTCACAATTAATTGTATTGTATGTTACTTCAATCTTCTATTTTCCTCTAGTTAACATGTGTCAATAGTGATAAAATTTCTTTAGTGATAAAATTTTAATTAATGGTGTGAATTAGAGACTTTGATTTGAGTCAAAGCTCATTTGGGCTCTAAAATTGTGAGAAAAGATATAATTTTTAATTGCACCCTCATAATTTTTAAAATAACCCTTTTACTTTTTATAAAAATGACTTTTGGATTGCTTGTTCTAGGAATCTTTCGGAACAGGTTTTCCGAAATTTCTAGCACATAATTTTTGGTTCAGGATTTCTGAAACAAAATTTTTAAAACAAGATTTTCGGAATGCATGAAATTCATCTTGAAATAAGTTTTCTAGAGCAAGATTTTTATTACATACATAAAACCAAGTTGTCATGAGAAATTTCTCTCCAGGTGTTGAATTTATTTGTTATATTTGTAGGAGTTTTTCGACAAACAGATTTTCAGGATCTCTTCCATTAGAACTTGGGAACCTGACAAAGTTAGAACAACTGTGAGTATCTATGATAAACACTTTTACTGCAATTTTAAATCAACAAATCCACAAATTAATATGCCAAAGACTTTAAAATTTTCTGTGTTAGAAGTATTGCAGCAAAGTAAAATTGTAACCGTTAGTTGATAAACAGAATCAGTTATATAGTAGTTAAGTTATATTTGTTACTCTTTTCATGTTTGTCTCTCGTGTATATATTCTTTTGCTCAGTTGTTCAGTGTAGTAAACCTTTCTATCAATACAATCCTTTGTTGTTCTATCATTCATTTATAATTTATAATATGATATTAAAGTTACGAGTTAGAGTTTAACCGAAATTTGATGTTTGTTGAGTCTATTATTTCATTCTCTATCAAGTCATTATCGGACTATCTATTAGTGTTTAGTCTTCCATATGAGATGTATGTATTTCACGGGCACGAGAGAATGTGTTGGAAGTCTCACATCAACTAAAAATAATGTCAGTTTCATTATATAAATGAGTACAAATTTCACCTTATAAGCTGATTGTGAGATTAAGTTAAACTTAAAGTTCACTTCTTTATATTGTCTGTATATGTTTATGCTGATATTGTTGTGAAGAATGCTTTGGTTGTGGATAGTGGAAATTATTAGGTGTTTTAATTAAGAATTAGACTTTGTTACATAGTTATATATGATACCTCATTATTGTGATTACAACAGAATATAAATTTAAACGAATATTTCCTTGTAGGTACTTTGATAGTTCAGGAATCAGTGGTCCAATTCCTTCCACATTTGAAAATCTTAAAAATTTGGTGGCAGTGTAAATTATTTCTGTTCTCATGTATCTTATGATAATTGATTTTATTTTTTATTTCTTTAAAAAACAAAGAAGAGGAACTTCTACAACAACAAAGGTTTTTCTATTCATTTCAGATGGGCTTCAGACATGGAATTTGGAGGCCAAATACCAGACTTTATAGGGAATTGGACTAAGCTTCAAGTCTTGTAAGATAACATTGCAAGTCAACTATTTTTTGGGTTAAGAATTTACCCATAAGACTTAATATATTGTGTTTAAATTTTGGACTAATGTGTTAGGATTTTGTATATAGTTTTTTCATGGTTTTTTGTTTTTTTTTATAAAATTTATATTAGGTATTACTATAAATTATAACAATTTAGTTAGACTGATATCCAAAAATTCAATAATCATGTGCCATTACATGAAAGAATTTATAAAAAAAAAAATAACATGAAAACCAAACCAACTCATACTTAAAACAAAAACTTATAAAGCAAACTCTCTTGAAAAGAATAAAACAAAACAAAAAAGAAAGAAATTTATATCTACATTAAAAAAATAAATTGACTAATAACAACAAAGTTTCTTCATACTTTTATTGATGTTGAATATTTTTTAAGTCTTTATCTTTAGAAAACCTGAATTTTACTTATTATTAAGTATGTGAAAAGCTTTTTGAGAAAAAAAAAAAGAATTATATAGGATGTGAAACTAAAATTTTCTTTTATGGTTATTTTCATTTTTTTATTTCAGAAGTTCTAGTCTCCTTTTTTATTATACTTTTTTTTCTTGTAATTTGGTGGGCAACAATTATAGAAAATAAAAATGTATGATTTAGATTTGTTCTTGTTGTTTTTTTTTTTCTTTTTCTTCTTACTTTGTTTTGTTATATTTAGGTTGAGACAACCCTATTGTCCCTATTAATATATTTATTATTGTTGATAAAAAAAAACACCGAAAACTTTAGTGAGTTTTGTATTAATAGGAGGCTTCAAGGAAATTCTTTTAATGGCTCAATACCTTCATCATTTTCCAAGTTGACTTCTTTGATAGAGTTGTAAGTATGATCACTAGTTTCTTCCATGGTTAGTACTGTTAATTGATGAATGCTAATAAATAATTTCTGACATGTAATGTGAATGTAGGAGAATAAGTGACATCTCCAATGGAAGCTCCTCACTACAATTTATAAGAAATATGAAATCTTTAGATACATTGTAAGGCCCTCTCTGCACTAATAGACATAAGTTACTCTAGAATGCAAATCAAGTTCTCTTACTTGTTTTTTATCTTTCTAAATGTTATATAATTTTTGCAGGGTACTAAGGAATAACAATATTTTTGGTTCAATTCCATCATTCATTGGAGAATTTCATAATTTGACTCAATTGTAAGTATTACTTGTATTTGTGTTAAACTTGATAAGAATGACATTCAAATTGACAAGAATGCTAGGCAATAAATTAAGCAAGAAATTACTAATTAGTTATTTAAGCGATATTCTAAAAAGTACTCATGTTCTTAAATCGAATTAAATTATTATGATTTCTTTTTTCTATAGCTTGACATTATTGGTGTACTTTAACTAATTTAGAATCAATAATTAATTTCTAATAATACGTTAGACACTAATTTAGAATCAATAATAAAGGGTAATTAATAATAAAATCTGATTCACAGATTAATTATAATTTTTATTTATAATAGAATCTATTTTAAAGTTAGTTGTTATTTAATAATATTTTTAGTGAAAATTTTTTATTTCACTATTTACAATGTTATAATGTCAAAAAAAAAACTCAAATTTTCAGATTATTTTCTATAAAAATAAAATATTCGGTATTATCATTTCTTTATTTTGCAAAATAGAAACTAGTATATATCATGTCAAATAGTTTTAGTTGTGCCCTATCCTAAAAATGATTAAAAAATTTATTATTGGTAGGGATCTAAGCTTTAACAACATCTCAGGACAAATTCCAGAATCAACTTTCAATTTGAGTTCACTCTCTTATGTGTAAGTTGTCATATTGCAATCCAAAATGTTATATATATATATATATATTATCCCCATCTTACAAGGTTTGAAGGGTGTTTTGTTTTTAGGTTTCTTGGAAATAACATGCTTAGTGGCTCTTTGCCTCGGCAAAAAAGTTCATCTCTTCAAAATATGTGAGTAAGATTGGGCTATCTAAATTATGATGGACTTGATTTATTACTTTGCTTATTCAACTTTAGAAACAGATGAATAATTCATGCAGAGTTAAACCTCATCTTTGCCTTAATTCATGAAGAGTTATAACGAGATGCTACATTCATAGTTTCAAACAACATGAAAACTTACAGAAACTAAGGACATGATACTGAACATGTACAAGAACCTAATGGAAATTAAACTTGATGTGAAATAAAAAAGAATATATACTACAAATAATATATCAATGTAACTAAATGAAATAGGAAAGATGACAAAGAGTTAGGGATGGAAAAGAACTCCACTTCAGGACCATCTTCAAAATAAGTGCATTAAATAAATACCACTTGAGCTGGACGAGAGATTCAAATGAAATCTCATTTATAATAATATAATTTTATATTATTTTAAATATATTTAAATAGATTTTTCTCAAAATCCAAGTTGTGAAATCTCATTTATAATTATAAATATAAATTTATAATTATTTTAAATCCATTTAAATAGATTTTCTCAAATCCAAATCCTTATTTTGGATTTTAAATTCAATCCACTTAATCTAATGTGGATCAAATTTGGATTTCGGACATTTTTTTTTTAATTTTGAAAATCCAAAATAAAAGTGTGTATAAGCCAAACCAAGGCAGTTGGGAACAAGATCGAGCCAAATCGACCAAGGTGCAAGATCTAATAGAATGACCTCAAGTCAAAGGTTTTGTCAAATTAGCCTAGGTCGAAGGTCATGCCAAGTTGACCTAGATCGAAGATTGTGTCGAGTAGGCTCGTGCCAAAAGTTGTGGGGAGTTAGTCTAAGCTAGAAGGTCTTGCCAAGTTGGCTCAGACCGAAAAGTTGGGTTGCGTCAACGTGAGCAAAAAGATCGAGCTAAGTTGGCAGAGCCGATAGGTTGAATTGAGTCATTCTAAACCGAAGATCGAACCAAGTCAATCTCATTAGATTTAATCTAATTTACAAAGTGAATTGAATTTATATTTAATCTAATTTAATTTGGATAGGGAAAAAAATCCAGTTTATCTAATTAATATGAATTAGGTTTATAAATCCAATCCATTTTCTTGGATCTAGAATGGATTAGACTGAAGTTTGAAAAATCCAATTGATGCTTAACCTTAGATATTATAATAAGACTCAAATATTGACAACTACTCTCACAAGAAATGATGCTTTCAATTTTTCATATATTTGAAAGTGATTTACATAATGAGGTGATGGCATAGTGCTTCTTTCTGACATCGGTTGAATCTTTTCAACTCGAGAGATTTTCGACCCAAATATTTTCATACAGTTAAAAAACATTTTCTAAACCTAGAGTCAAACTTTACTTTAATTATGACTTAGTTTACCCATCTATGCATAACAATAAAAACTTATATGCTACATGGCTTTTGGAGTATATTTAAAAATGACCTTGTAAAATTATTCTACATTATCAATATTTCTTGAACTTATGAGTATAGGAGGTGGTCAAGAAATTCATTTTAAACATAAAATTTTATTTTATGCACCAATTTCAATTTTTGAACTTCATTCATCAGTTACTATCCTTCATTTGATTTGATTTTCGTTTTTCAGAGATTTGTCATACAATAATCTGTCAAACAACCTTCCGTCATGGGTAAATGAACCAAATTTACAGTTGTAAGTATTGTGTTTATTTTTTTGTTTTCCTCTTTTGCATATTAATTGTATGTGATGAGAACATGAAATGAGTTCATATTTAGATGAAAAAAATAGAGGAGAATATGCCTAGTTGAGAAGTTATGAGTGGTCAGAAAACAGATAGGAGAACTTGAACATTTCACTCATTTTGGACATTTTTTTTATATTTTTTTCACAAAGATTTAAAGAACAAAAAAATTTAGGTTAAATTACTTTTTTGGTCCCTCTATTTGTCATAAAATTTCAGTCTGGTCCTCAAATTTTTCGTTGTCTCAATTTGGTCCTCATTTTCTTAAAAATGACTCAATTTGGTTCTCCGTTAACTTTGACCAGACGGTGTTAAAGTCAACGCCATGTGTCAATTTCTGGTTTTTTTGAATTTTTTAACATTTTTTTAATATTTTTTTAATATTTCTTTATTTTTGACACGTGTCACTTGTGTGACGGGTCAAAGTGACTCAATTTGGTTTCTATATTTGTTTAGTTTCAATTTAGTCTCAATTTTTGTAAAAATGAAGCAATATTGTCCCTCCTTAGATTGACACTCAATTTAATCTTTGTATATAACTTATGATGATATTCTTAATAAAATTGACGTTTTTATTAAATATTTGTTGAAATATTTTTAAATAATTTTTTTTAGTTTTATTATTAAACAAAGTTAAACCACCAAACTTAATTTCAAAATTTAATAATTTTGTCATCATATATAAGGGTATCAAGTATATCATATTATACAAACTTAATAAAGATTAAAAATCAAATAACTTGTCACACATAAGTTTAGGAACTAAATTTCAAGTTCAAAACAAAACCAAAGTCTAATGTTTTATGTACAATTTAAAGTTAATTTAAAATATTTATAGAAATATTTAATAAAAACATTAATTTTAGTAAGAATATCACCATAAAATTTATAAAAAAGTAAAGTTAGTGTCAATTTAAGGAAGGACAATATTGCTTTATTTTTACAAAAATTGGGACTAAATTGAAACTAAAAACAAATATAGGGAACAAATTGAGTCACTTTGACATGTGGCACAACTGTGAAATGACACGTGTCAAAATAAAAAAAAAAAAATTAAAAATTCAAAAAAAGATTAAAAAAAATTCAAAAAAATTTGAAAAAAAAACTAGAAATTGACACGTGGTGTTGACTTTAACACCGTCTGGTCAAAGTTAACGGTGAGGACCAAATTGAGTCATTTTTAAGAAAATGATGACCAAATTGAGACAACGAAAAATTTGAGGACCAAACTGAAATTTCATGACAAATAAAGGGATCAAAAGAGTAATTTAACCAAAAATTTAAATGAAATTTTTATAAATTTAAATTAATTTATTAATAATATAATTATAAAAATCATAGTTTTTTAATTTATTTGTAAGCTAATTAATTTTTATTTATAAAGAAATGTATTGAATTTTGTTATCTATAAATCTTATGGACAAGTTGCTCAATTCAATACAATTTTAATCATTTTTTCTTCATTGTTTATTAGCTTATTATCCTTGTTTTTTCAACTTTTTTTTTTCATTTACCCTTTTGTGATAATATACCACATTAATATCTCCTTTAAAATATTTTTTATCAAATTTATTAAGATAGTCCGTAAAAGTCACACACGCAATATCAATAATCACCATAAACAATAAATAAATCATAAGAGTTTAACAAACTCAAATGAAAAATTCATTAGGAAATGATAATATTTATTTATGTGATCTTCAATTGAAAGAGAAGAAAATAAATACAAATACAATTAAAAAATATGTTTACGTTCTCTCTCTTTGGTATATTATTGTAGTAACTTGATTTTGTCATTCTTAGACTGCAATAAAAAATATGTTTACGTTCTCTCTCTCTTTGGTGTGTATATATATATATATA
>Ga0214544_1008559_pt1 | contig 16909 bp, 9 predicted proteins | sample CNSS3metaG_FD_160074 | JGI IMG/M metagenome (GOLD analysis project Ga0214544, IMG submission 160074) | Root nodule microbial communities from cowpea collected in UCLA plant growth center, Los Angeles, California, USA - CNSS3 | ecosystem: Host-associated > Plants > Roots > Nodule | place: USA...
TATATATATATATATATATATATATATATATATATATATATATATATATATATATATATATATATATATATATATATATATATATTGGGAGGAGGGCCTGCAGACCAACTGTTTATGATCACACCCTAGCAATTTTCTTAATTTATTTTTTGTTATATATTTTTTCTAGCAGTGTAACTGCGTCACAGTTTCGGCTAGGCAATTTTTCTTAATTTTTTTTTGTATATATCTTTGAAAAGGAATGTGTAGTTTAACAAGAATTGACTCTTGTCAAAATAATAATAAAGCATATCTTATAGTTATCTACTTATACTATAAAGTAAAACCTATATTATCACAAGTCTCTCTAATGAGACACTACTAACGTAATAATTTCCTGTGCGATGACTTGTCAATGTTACGTGTTAAGGATATGTTTGACAAAAAATCAATTCTTATTGAAATATAGTAAAATATTGTTTATGAAAGTATATATAAAAAATTTATTCATAAAAAGAAAACGAAACACATTAGAAAAAGTGCACAATGCATGCGTGATGTTATTATTATAAACGAGAAATTATAAACAAAACAAGCATCTACAATTGGTCCTCTATTGTTTATCTATATACTATTAGCAATACGTAGTATTACGTGGTATGAAATTAATTTTTAAATATATCATTTAATCCTGTTTTCTATTTGAAAAAGTATTTAAATTGAATTTGTTAAAAAGATTTTTGAAAAAAAAAGGGTTTAAACTAGTTATAAATAAATTATTGTATCACTTAATTTTAGAATTTCTTTTTAAATTAATGTATATTTCTCATGTACATAAATGATTTTAAATATATTTTAAAATTTTCTATATATGAATAATTTAATATCAATAATCCTTTAGAACTTTTTCTCGTTATCTTTTTATTTAGAAGAGTATATAAATTTGAAAAAACAAAACAGTATTATTCAGCTTCAAACTCTGATTGCATTTTTTTTTTCACATTCTCATCGGTCCACTTGAAAAGGACATTAATTTGTGACAACAAATTATTATTTTTTTATTTATGTTTTACGAATTTATTTGAATATCAATAAATATAATTGATTTTCTTGATTTTATTATATCGTGTAAGATCTTTTTGTTTATATATAAATTTATATGTAATTTATTTAAAATCAGTACAGATTAAAAGTATAATTTATTAAAAGTATGAATATTATATTAACTTTACAAATAACATATAATTCAAAATAAAAATATTTCAAAATCTAGCAATGCATAAAAATAAAAATACTTTTTTTATAACCCTATTGCAATATTGTTACGAATAAATTAAGTTTTGTATACGGTACAAAATTTAACTTGAATTTTTTCCTACACTTATATAGTTTCTACATGTGATGCACAGATACGATACGGATACGTATATCAGATACAACATGTATTTGATATATTGATACATTTATTTTGAGAATAATAATATGTGATAGATAGACGATATTGAAAAGTGTAAAATAATTCTTAAGAATATAATAAATATATGATTGTTATTGTGTAAATCCAAATTAAAACTATATGTACTAAAGTTGTCAACATAAAAAATATAAATTATTGTCATCATAAAAGTATTATTACAAGAAAATTCTTAATAATGACCTATTCTAGTAGCCAAAGATATGTTAGAGACTAATTTCCTAATTAGAGACAAATTTAGAGATCAATTATTTTGGTAGCCAAAACCTTAGTAGCAAATGTTAGTGACCAATTTAGAAATCAATTATTTTGGTAGTCAAAATCCTGGTAGCCAATGCTAGTGATCAATTTAGAGACCAATTCACAGTAAAAACCATTTTAATTATCAATTTAGAGACCAACTATAATTTTTTAGAACTATTTTAATTGTCAACAATTTATAGTTATTAAATTGGTGCCTAAATTTGTTACTATATAATGTCTAATTATTTTTTGTCATTAAAATTGGTCATTATTCAAATATTTTCTTGAAGTATACTACGACTTTATAAATTAAATACTTTATTGATAAGTAGTGATAAAATATTCTAAAATATCAAACACGAATACGTGTCGGATACGGATACATGACCCAAATTAAAGTATCAGTGCATCATAGATCCCTATATAATATATAACTCCAATATGCATAATGATTATTTTTTAAAAAGCTTTAAAATGCTCTATATTATCATGTAACTACTGTCGGAGTTAAGGCTCTTTTGAAGCCCTAGTGGATAAAACCTCCACTTGCTATAACCAAAAACTTAGCACTAATAAAGTCTATTCTAATTAAATCATGACTTCTACCTTTTATTCATGGTATCTCATGATTTCATAATTAAGTCATTACCCATTAAAGTAAACCTGAAATTGATGATAAATTTGTCTACAGTAAGATGATTTTTATCTTCAAACTAAAATAAAACTTTATTCGAATTTGCAATAAAGTATAGCAATTATGATTTTATACACAGCTGAATTTGTTAACAATTAAAGCCCTGAAGAATAAAAAAAAATTAATATGTTATATTATATTAAATATAGTTGAGATTTGATGCGTACTAGACTTTCCACCTGTCCTTTACCTTTTGAGGAAGGTAGAAGAGATTCTATTGATCAAGCTTTAGATTCTGTTCTCACTCAATAACCATTAACATTTCATTTTAGGGTCGTGACAAAGACACGACAATATCCAAACCTATTTCCCACCACAACATCTACATACACATGTACATGCATGTTGAGGAGCCGTTCTGTTCTCATCATGTGACAATTTTCCATTCAGAACACTCGTTCGTTTCTTTTGCCAGCTATTGTCCAAGAAAATTGACATGGCCTTTATGTTGCCTTTTTGTCTAACTAAACAATAAGTAATGGAATAAATTTCCCTTTACTTTCTTGAATCGTAGAGAACATAAAAGAATATAGAAGGACAGATAAAATATGTATATACACTACTACTATTAGAATTTTTAATATTTTGTTGGATTTTTTCTGCAAATTTATTATAAAATTTTATAAGAAAAACTTTTTTTTTTATTTTTCTACGAATTTTAATTCACGAATGAGTTTTTTATGAGTTATTATTTTCCAAAAATTATAAAATTTGTAAATATTTTCTATAAAATTTAAAAACAAATGTTTTGTATAAAATATTTTGTAAAAAAAAATGATAACAAATTCTTGTGAGCCATTATTCATGACAAAATACACAAGTGTTTTCTAAAAGAAAAATTGACAAAAAATTTATGTTTCTCTAATAATTATATAAGTCATCACAAATATATTTAATAACAATAAAAGAAAGTCTTGAACAAGTACATAAACAGAATATATATAATAACAGCATTTACAAATAAGAAAAAATGTAGAAAAGTCTCAAATATAAAGTCGTTGTGGGAGATTATTTGTATATCTTTTTAGATTTTCAATGGTCGATCCATCCGTTGAAAATAAAGAACTATCCCGTACGAATCTGCTGTCCAATATTTAGCTTGATCCGACCTAAATGCATTTCACAGTACAATTTGAAAATCTAAACTCTTACAAGTATGCAAAAAGAACGCAATAATTTTTCTTGTTTCCTCACTCGTTGTTTGCTGCAGTATTTCTAGTAATGAGTTTCTCTTCCATATAAATAAACTAAACAAACAAATTTGATACATTTGGAGATAATTTTGCATATAAAAATGACCCAAAAACACAACACTTTTTTTCAATTTCTTTTATCAACAATAAATAATATATTAATGATAAACACTTAGGGTGTTCCATTTTTTTTTATAGAAGTATTCAAAAAGAAGATCCAATGACAAATATCTTTGAAATATCTAATATAAATTCTAATATATTGAGCTAACTTATCCACTTATAAATATCTTTGGAAGCAAAATCAATATTAGTTAAGGGACGAGATTAATTATGTATAAATTATGTTGCACTTAGTTGATAGAAAATTTGACATCTCTGGAAGAAAAAAGACCACATGAATCTTTTAGGAAAACTTTGTCTTGCGTTAAGGTAAGGTTGAAGTTGGAAGCCGCTGAGAAACGAAAACGCATTTAATTTCATCATTCCAAGTCCCTTCAATGAGATGATTCCGTTTCCACACAAACGTTTCTTTGTCAAAATGTGGTGACAAAGCACTTGCAATTCAAAATATCCACTGTTCGGTTACTCTCAATATTTGACCTGTATTTTTCAGTCATGTTGCTTTGACAAGAGGGCATTGCTCTAATACCATTGGTCCATTGCAAAATTGCTTTCATGGGGCTGTGTTAATTTTGGTCCATGCGTGATTTGGTAATAATGCTTCGGTTTAGAAGTTGTTGGATTATGAAATTGCGTTGTGTGAACTTCATCTTGGACACTCCAATCAAAAGAAACAGAAAATGACAGCAAGAATAGTTTGGAAAAATAATATCAACGTAGCCAACATTTGAAAGCAACAACTATAGAGTGTTTGCAACTTGATGATTTGAAAGAGGGTGTTTTAGCTTCAATTCATCTGGATTACAAATTGAACCAATGAATGACTATTTTAGGTGTTTATAATTTGTAACACTAGGTATCGTTTACATAAACTAAATATCTTCAACGACTACCACTACAAGTAAATGTCTTATTATCAACCAAATTTACGGACAAAAAATTGTTAATTACTATAGTTACTATTTAGATACCAATTTATAAAATAAAAAATTATTATTTACTAAAATAGTTACTATTATGAATAAAAAATTATAATTGATCTCTAAATTGGTCAATAATAAATTAGAGATTAATTTAGAAACCAATTTTTTTGGTTACCGAAATCTCCAACATTCGCTTCAAAAATTCTTCCACCTCGCTCTCGCGAATGCCGACAAAGTGTTGTAGTCTTCCCGCTCAGAAGCTTCGTCATGTAGAGCTTCTTTAGGAAGCGCCAGTATGTCCTGTACAGCAGCGGCAGCGAACGCGCACATTAGCGGCGATGAACACGCACAGCAGGGATGGTGGACGCGCACAACAGGGACGGTGGACACGCACAGCAGCAGCGGTGGACGTGCACAACAATGGTGCCAACGGGAGCAACACGAAGAGGACGAAACAACAACGCACATAGGAGGGGACCAGTAGCTCACGAAGAGAAACGCGAAAAAGATGATCTATTTTCCCAATTTTAAACCCTAGATAGAACCTTCCCCCTTCCGCTTTCTGCCTTGGGTACACATAGAACCGAAGCATAAACATGCACAAAAAAGGTTAAAAAATTGTAAGTTTTTTTATTTAAATGACCATATGTGTCTCGGGTGCGCTTTAACCGAAGTCATAAGGACGTTATGCCTTAATTTTAAAGAAACCGAGGCATAATCTTCGTTGTTCAGCTTAAGAATGTTAACAGAGCGGGAATTTTGAAATTTTGGACAAACATTATGCTTCGGTTGTTCTTAAACCGACGCATATAAGTTTGTTTAAATTTCAAAAGTGTCACCGCGTTTTTATGTGCCTCGTTTTTAGAGGAACCGAGGCATAATGGCCGAGTTAGAAAGGCAAAATTGCACTAATGCTAACAAATTTTGATCACTAAAATTGGTTATTAATGAAGCATTTTCTTGTAGTGTACAACATAAATATAAACATGATTATCGTCCTTCTAGTAGAAAATTTCAAAATAAAATTTAACTAATACATATATATAGAGGAACATATCTAAATATACAAATATCTATTCAACTATCAGTCTCCTTATTGTTGAGTACTTTCTGTAACATACCATTCAACATGTCACGTGTAATTTATAAATCGCCAATACTTCTAAAATTATAACTCTCATACCATCATTTGAGAGTGAAAATTTCAAAAACTTTATTTTCCAACGAAAATAAAACATTTTAAATCAACCAAACTAATATAAGTTATCAAAGGAAACTTATTACAAATCCTTCCAATTCAATATAAACTTTTACTAAAGTCAATTATTACATTTTATTCAAAAGACAAAACCATTTGATTTCCAAAACCTCCCAAAAGCTTTCCCAATGAGATCCTCACAACTATGCTTCTCTAACTGCATCTGCATTTTGTTAGGAACCCAAATGCAAGTCTAAGTCCCACATTAAGTAAAAATGAGAAAGTTAAACACCATATAAGGATGAAGACCCATAACTCATTGCCTTAAGGTTTAGGGTTAAGAGTGGTGTCAATCCCTTATGTGTGGGTTAGGCTTATGTCTCATTGGTGTTGTATCTCCCTAGTGATTCTCTCTCGAAAGACCTAACAGTGGTATCAGAGCCAAAGGTTCGTGTGGTGAGTGGGGAAGTACCAATGTGAAGGGACTTACACTTGATGGGGAGGTTGTTGGGAATCCATGTGTGAGTCTAAGTTCCTTCTGTTTAACACACATGCTATACGAACATTGCACAAACATAAATAATACAGAAAAACAAGGGAGGGCTAAACTGATAAAACATTACACCACATTATATTGCCAACGTCTAACTCACCTTGCATTATCACAATATATGTATAACATCAACCAAGATAACAACGCATCATATGTTCCCAAAACTACAGCATGCAATCATCAACATATTACCACCAAGTAATATCAAACGATATGACATTCTCTCATAACCAACCACTCTACCTTTCTTGCACAACAACGCCCCTTAGAAAGAGTTTTTCCTCTACTTTTCATAGCCTTACAAGCAACAACTCTACCCGCTTTACAAAGCCTTGGGTAAGAGTACTTTTGCCAAGCTTATGCCAAAAGCTTATGGCTGAAAGAAACCCTTTTACCCTGACTCAACAAAGCCTTATGGGTAAAAGAACCATCTTGGCTTTACAATTATCAGAGAATTCATATTGTCCCATCCCATACACACATACATGCTTATAACATCATCATATGATAAACCATACCTCATCATCATATCATAACACAAGCATTGTTTCTTTCACCAGAGATTTTGCACAAAATCAAATAGAAACCCCATCCATAATTCTTGCACCAAAAACACTACAATAGTGTGTGACCTATTTCTCAAATTATAGACCTCCAATTGACGATCCCACCGGTCAAACCAAAGAACATGCTATAGACCAACTGTCAAAATTTCAGCTCAATCCAACGGTTAAAGAATCAAGAAACTCAATTTTACCGAAACTGTGCAGACAAGAAAAAACCATAGTCGTCCAACGACTAATATCTCGCCCAACGAGAATTGGGTCCCCGAAAAATGTTGTTTTCTTGTCGCTCAGTGACAAAATCTCTCGTCTAGCGACCAAGCATGCCCAGAAACACAAAAACCATTACAACCATACATATTTTCATGGACAAAGTCTTTGTTTAAAAAATCAAACATCACAAACATGCACCAAATCAAGTACTAAACATCCCATTACCATTTTACTTAACTTCCGACACCATATATACACATTAATAAAATTTTTATACCAATATCCTCATACTCACACATACACATCCTCTGTCAATTTTTAAAACTACAGGAACAATATTAGCCATACCTACTTTGTGTTTATTAATAAAACTTACCAAAATCATTCACAACCTATACTCACATTGCACCTTAGCATTCTGCATTTACCATTTCATTACACACAATAAAGCTTGCTCAATTTTCCACTATTCATACTCATAATGCACCATACGAAACTACACTTATAAATTGGACACACAATCTTACTACCAACAATTCCAACATCATATTTGCAACATAAATTCAATCTTAAACACCAAACTATACTACTACTAACACATACCAAGAATCAATACCACAACCTTCCTTGCACATGAACATGAACCATAATTAAATAACTTATCTCTCAGAAGCAAAAATTCATCCATTCAAATTTCTTGACACAAACATTTTTTGTCCAAACAAAATATTCTCCAATACCACCAAAAATATTTCATAACCACAATTATAATTATCCTTCATACAAATTACACCAAGACCATGAACATTCCACCAAAAGAACATATAAAATTAGAAAATATTTCTACTCAACCACCAAGTATGATTCAACATACCATATGAACAAAAAAAAAATATAAATTCTACCCCAACCTAAATTTTCCTACGCATAGATAATTTCACTGAACCCATAAATTTTCCAAAATTCTCTTGTATCAATATTTCTCAAAATTGACCATGAATAGAAAAATTGCTATATACCCCTAACCCCAACAAATCAGGTCAACAACATTGTATCATCTCACCATAAACTCATTCATAGAATAAAAGGGACATCTAAAAATAATATTATAATCATTCAAAAAATTCATCTTATCATCCCAACTTTAAACATTTTACAGAAAAAAAAAAACTTCCCTTTCAATTCTATGTTCCCACTTCAAAATATTCCTATGGAAATAACCACAAAATAATAAGAAAGGTTTAGCTCCCCTTACCTGAAATTTCCTGAACAAAATTTTTCTTCCTCAAAAAGAAAATTTTCGTCCCAAAGTGACCTTCTCCTTCGCCTCTTCTCTTGCACTCACAAAATTTTTCTGCTAACTTTCTCTAAGAATTGTTCATTGCTCACAGGCCAATTTTAACTTTGCTAAAACCCTTTTATTTTTCGTTAAAAATTAATGTTGATACCTATCTCCTCTAAAACTTTTATGACATAATTTCCCTTTCTAATAATCTATTTTAAAAATAATGAAGGACTAAATATGTTTTTGGTCCCTTAACTTTTAGAGAAAACTGGAATTGGTCCCCCTTCAAAACTTTGACCCAATTTAGTTCTCCAACTTTATGTAAGAAAATTATTTCTTGTGTGAATTTAGTTCTTATAACCCGTGAGCTACCCTGGCTCACCATGGGTTCGGGTTGTTTCATTCATGTACAAGTTCTTTACATTTTACCATTGTTGTAATATATGAGTTATTTAATGAAATAAATGAAGTATTTTTCAAGCAGTATATTTTACGTTATTATTTTTTTTGCTAATATTAATAAAAAATTATTTAGTTTAATATCATCGTTTTAATTTTTTTCCATCAACCGGTTCCGCTTATCAATAATAACTATTTCAAATTGCCTTACTTAATATCTTATAAACAGTATATTTATTGCGTATTAAATACTCTTTACAACACCTTTACACGCTTGCATGTTTTTAGATATTCTTTACATATTTTTCCATTCCCAATGCCCTTTCATGATTGTTCATTATCGGATTCCAACACGTAGAGAACTATACATCAGAATAACAGGTTTATCTCTCTCACCAAATTCAATTTAACTTTTTGGTGGAACTCTTTCTTTGCTGAAATTTGCAGACATTACCAAACTTCTTCTTCTTCAACTCTCATATGCATAAAGGTACGATTGGACTTTCATCTTAAAGTTTTCTTTTGTTGTCATTTTTGTATTTCAAAAATCTTTTGGTTTTTTGTTTTGCATTTGAATTATAACTACAATATTTTGTTCCTTCCATCAAATAAAAAATGAAACCTTTTGTCTTTTGTTTTGCAACATGATGTTTTCTGCATTTTTTTAACAGTTTAACAGTTTTGATCGAATATTCTTTTTTTACAATTGTTTTCACTTGTCATTCATTACAACTGTTTATGTTGTTTTACAATTATTCTTTTTTCCTATGTCCATCCTTTTCATATGTTTTTATTATTAATCGTAGACATGACTACCAAACATCCATACTTGGTTCACAATCCATAGTTGTTGCAAAGTATAAGGGCGACTTCTTTTCTATTTTTATTACAGACCAGGTTTGTTCACAGTCATGGACTTTTTTTTTTGTTTCTTTTATTCTAAACCGGATTCTCTCAATAGGATTTTGCTACGTAATTTGTAATCCGATTAGGCGTTGAACTTGCTCCACTATGAACTTATGGACTGTCACTGATGACAAGGGTAATGTTCACACTGTTACATTCAACATGGATCTTCACAATCCCATGATTAGTGAAGGCTGGTATGATTTAAGAAGTTTCGATGACTTTCGTTTACATAAACTTTGTTTTTTAAAACATGTTGGGAATTCTTCTTTTCAAATCCGCTTTTACAAAAGTTGTGCAGACTCAACTGTTGATAGATATTTAGAGGATATTCGATCAAATGATCCTTTGACAGGTTCCAAGTTAATTCATTTTGAGTTCAGGCTTCCTAAACATAATTATAAAGCTAGCCACTTGGTTAGTTATTTCTTTTATTCCATTATCACCCACAATTTAAATTTTCTCTTAATTTTTTTTTTTACTTTTATTCAATCTTTTCATTTAATTTGTATTTATTGTTTATTTCATTGTTTATGATTTCCAGGACTTGAATTCAAACTTACCAAAATAATTTAGAGACATTGGACTATCTACTGTTGTGTTAAATGGACCCAAAGGGAAAGTGTCATGCAAGTTGTTGATAAGAGCTAAATCTATAAAGATAGGCAGTGGATGGAAGAGGTTCTGTTACATACATGGCCTCAATGAAAAGCATATGGAAGATGTGCTTATTTTTTAGATCGATGGTGAAAACAAAGAAATGGATGTCAAAGTTCTTTATAATATGGATCAATGTTACCATCGCATATGAAACCATCCATGTGAATCCATGATGAACTTCATTTGATAATATTTATCTTTAGTTTATAATTGTATTAACTGTTGAACTTTTATATTCGATATATACATATAGCTATCTTATATGTGTTAAGAAATAACAACATTTTACTTTTTCTTAAATTCTTTTAAGGTTAAATTACCCTTTTGGTCCCTCTATTTGTCATGAAATTTCATTTTGGTCTTCACGTTTTTCGTTGTCTCAATTTGGTCCTCATTTTCTTAAAAATGACTCAATTTGGTCATCACCGTTAACTTTGACCAGACGGTGTTAAAGTCAATGTCACGTGTCAATTTCTGGTTTTTTTGAATTTTTTTAATATTTTTTGAAATTTTTTCTTTTTGACAGGTGTCACTTCACAGTTTTGCTACGTGTCAAAGTGACTCAATTTGGTCCCTATATTTGTTTTTAATTTCAATTTAGTTCCAATTTTTGTAAAAATGAAGCAATATTGTCCTTTCTCAAATTGACACTAAATTTACTTTTTTATAAATTTTATGGTGATATTCTTACTAAAATTAACGTTTTTATTAAATATTTCTATAAATATTTTAAATTAACTTTAAATTCTACCCAAAACATTAGACTTTGATTTTGTTTTGAACTTGAAATTTAGTTCCTAAATTTATGTGTGACAAGTTATTTGATTTTTAATCTTTACCGAGTTTGTATAATATGATACACTTGATGCGTTTATATATGATGACAAAATTGTTAATTTTTGAAATTAAATTTGAGGTTTAACTTTGTAATTCCAATTTATATCATGTATTACACAGCTCAAGAAATTTGTTTCATCTGCGTACACTTTTGCAGGTAATTAATGCGCTATCATTTCGTATCTGCTTATATTCTGGTTTGCTTCTTTGAGAAGTTATCATGTTAAAAACTTTTCATCACTATTAAATGTTTTTTTTGGCAATATGCACTACAACTACTTCTTTTTTATAACTAGGGTTTCTTCTTTCTTTCTTCTGATCGTTCACATTAACCAGAAACATTTCTTTTTCTAGGTAAGTTATACATTTCTTTTGTGTTTTCGTATTTCTGTGTAAAGTATCACATATTTTTTTACATGTTCATATTTGCAGTTTTCAATGAATCATGATAGTATCTATTTTACAGCTTTTGGTCAAAACTAAGAATTTCTATTAATAGTTTATGGGTATGAGTTGGTAATAGGTCTTCAATAAAGCTTTGTTCTGTAAATGCATTCCAATTGCCAAATTATGTTACTATTATTCCTCAAGTTCGAAACTTTATACCCTAATATAAGCTTTTTTAGCTTCCTTTTTCCAGTTTCCAAATCCATGTTTAATGTACCTATATGAAGTTCAACGACAGCTTTATTATTTCTTTATTCATTATTCATATTTTACATCTTCTATATTTCATATATTTTATATTTTCAATTTATGCTATATATATATATATATATATATATATATATATATATATATTTTTCTATATTTAAGATCGATCTAAGTTTAGTTCACTCTTTCATTTCGCATACCACGCTTTTGAGTTCAATATGTCTCTTAGTGAAGTTCAAACGAAACGTCACAACGTAAGTGAAGTTACTTTAGCCAAAGAGAACTGGAACATCATTGTTAAGGTCATACGATCATGGTTTGTTCCAGATTTTAGTAAACAAAGGTATCCTTTCTCCATGGAGTTAGTTATTCAAGATAAACAAGTATTATAACTTATTATTTTTTAACGTTTGTAATGAAAACTTTTTTATATTTTTAATATTGTTTTTTGATTTATATTTTGAAGGGAGGAAAAATGCATGCTTCCATTTGACGTACTCTGATTTACAAATTTTAGAATGAGATATCTAAAGGCAAGGTTTATGGAATCCAAAATTTCAGTGTTGCTCCAAATGGTGGAATATACCGAACCTCACACCATGCTTATAAGATTAATTTTTAGTTCAGTACAAAAGTTACTTTGCTTGATACAAAGTTGGTTCCAGATATGAAACTTGATTACGTTCCTTTGTCTTTATTATCTTCCACTGAATTTGACACAGATTATTTAGTAGGTAAGTTCATATTTAATATATATTTGCGTTGATTTATTTTCCCTTTTCTTACTATAATTTCTTTTAAATAAATTGTGCGTGTTATTATGTAGATATCTTAGGAATTTTGGTAGGGGTTGGAACTGAAAGAGAGCTACAAGTAGATGGCAATAAAACAAAATTGAATGTCATTGTCATAGAAGTAAATGGGTAATATATTGTTCAAAACTATAATATATATATATATATATATATATATATATATATATATATATATTATTGTATCTGTCATAAAACAAATTATTTATGACTATGTTGATGTCAAATGCAAGTTTCGCATTGAGTGTACTTTGTTTGGGACTTATGTTGATGAACTGAATGCCTTTCTTTCCACTGGAGAAGTATAAAATGTTGTAATAAGTATAGAGTTTGCTAAAGTTAAAAGCTTTCAAGGTATATTTAAAATATTCATTATATCCTTTTCTTTCATTAATATGATTAATTTTTGTAGTTAAGTTATATTTTTATTGTAGATAAGGTTCAAGTCCAGAATTGTAAGTACTGCACTAGAATACAGTACAATGTTGATTTGAAAGAGGCGTCTGAACTAAAATTAAGGTACCCATTATTTCATAATATATTTTATATATTGTATTACATATAATAGATATTTATAGATAATATTAAATATTTATTACTTTACAGAATGTCTGAAAACACTGAATCTCCATCACAAGGCTTAACTCAACTTTCACAAAGCTCTAAACATAGTCTTAAAGATGAGTTCTTAAGCCTTACACTTAGGAATGACATTCAAGGTCTCAAAGATTGTAAACAGGTAATAATTTTTATGTTCTTAAGCCTTAGTTATATATTTTATTTTAACATAATGTACTATCTGACTTTTTTATATGGTTGAAAGGTAACAACTTATGTTGTGTTTGGAACCATTAAATATATTATCACCGAGGAAGATTGGTGGTACACTTCTTGTGTTTGTAACAAAGTGGTTTATCCAGATTCTAATATGTTTTTTTGCGAGAAGTGTAATTCCAAGGTAATATCAAATTGATGTGTTAATATTCATTTGATTTTACAAATACATCTCATTTTTAACTATTAATTTTAATTTATGTGTAATCATTTCTCAGATATCGGGTTAAAATTCGAGTCATTGACTCATCAGATTCAACAACATTTGTGTTGTTTGATAGAGATGCATCTACCCTTCTCAACAAAGGATGCGTAGATACGTTAGAAGGTCTTTATAAGGTAGAATGCTTTTCTAGAGGTCTTCTCATGTATGTGAATTCTCGGATATAAACTATTATGTACTTTTCAAAATGATATTATCTTTTGTTCCATATGTAGAATGTCGTTTCTGGTCTTTTGCCAAATGAATTTGTTGAATTGGTCGATAGAAGTCTATTATTTAAAGTCGAGAGTAGGAATGATCAGACCTTTAAACTTGAATAGTCTTTCAGAGTCAAGAAAGTATGTTTTGATGATGTTATCATTGATAAGTTTAATTCTTCAATGAAGTCAGTAGTGAAAATTATGTTTTACTCATTTTTTTTATAATTGATTTGTTATTAATTGTTTATTTATTTACAAACACATTTTAATTCATTAATTTTTATAATTGTAAATGTTTTGGAAGGATATATATGCTGGCAATGGAGAATTTAGCCGTGAAAAGGAACGTATAATTAAGGATTCATATGTTGATGTTGCAGAGGTATAGTAAATGTTGTAGTAATACATTTTTTGTTGATATCAATTTCATATTTGCTAAATCTTAAATTGGTCTAATATTTTTTCTGTTTCATAGGATTTATCGAAGAAATTTTCAAATAAATCAACTGATTGTGATCCCCAACCTGTTGAGTTAGCGCAAGACAATCCAAACACTGAGGAATCCAACAAATCTCCTGAAGAGAGAATCAACAAAAGAGGTGCTATCATTGGAATCTATTGAAGAAGACAATATTCCATTAAAGGTTCTCAAGTGAAATATTAAAAAGGAAAAGTGAATGAAAGTCATATTATGAAGACGTTTGTTTGTGTTAATTTAATTTATTTATTGTTTCTAACTGCAGAAATATTTTGCTATTGTAATGTTTTAAGACTTATTTGCTTTTAATTCTAGATAACCTGCAAGTTTATTTAATTATTTTATACGTTTTACATTTCATATAATCTTATTTTTTAAGCAATTATTTATGATGTCGTACATGTTATACATTTTTGTATTTAAACAAATGTTAAAATTTCTTTACTTGCTGGTTGACCAAAGTATTGTTGACAATAGAAATGGTTATTGTCTAAACAGAAATGGTTACAGCTACAATAAAACTTTTTTCACGTGTTTTTTCACTAACCTTTATATTTGTTTTTCATCTAAAAAAATGTACTTTTAAATGTAATGTACTTTTAAATTTAATATTTACTTCATGACATTTTTTATCTAAATAATTGGTTAAGTTTTAAATTTATACTTATTTATACTTATTATAAAAGAATTCTTATTATAAATAATTCAATTATTTATAGTTGTTAATATATATATATATATATATATATATATATATATATATATATATATATATATATAATTTCTGTTAATGCAATAACAAATATTATGTATCTTTAACGTATCATTTATTATTATCTACATTAAAGATTGGTGTGTAATTGCAAAAACATTTATTTGTTAAAATAAGTAGGTTAATTTCTGTTTCTATGATTTTTAAGTTGGAATTTGCAAAGTCATTTTCTATTATTCAATTCGAGTTGTCATTTTGATAATTAATTTGATATAATTTTTTTTTTGTATTTTACTTAATTTAATATTCAATATATTATGCATTGTATATATTATATATTATGTGCTATATATCTAATATCTAATATCTACTTATATAATATATGTTTTATAATAATATTTAGAATAAATTATTCCATGATTTATTATTATTATCTTTATATATATATATATATAAAATTAATTTTTATTATATTTGAGTTTAATATTATATATATAATTCGACATCTTTTTGTAGATTTATTTTTATTTGTTTTAGAAAAACTTTCTCTTTTTCCGAGAAAGTAATAATGTCACCAGTCTGACCCTTCTGAGCGTATATGTTGGATAGTATTTTCACGTGATATATCTTTTCCTATATATATGTCATTCAAACCATTCAAATGATATAACTTCAATTTTCACCCAAACCAGGAACGTTCCAACCCTCTTTCTTCATCTTTGTGTTTCTTTTTCTTCAACCTTCATAATGAATGGAGGGCAACTTCAGTGATGTTGATGAACATTGTTACATTTGTAACACAATGACTAGGTACCAGTTTTCCATTATTCATTTAAAAGATGAGGTAAGTTATTTGAAGTCCTTTTTTTATTGGTTTATCTAAGTACATCTTTGTTAAAAAAACATTATTTTAAACTAACTCTTGCTTCTTCAAGGCCATTGGTTTTGTTAATCGCGCTTTTGCAATTCTCTATGATGAAAATATTCAAAACTAGTGGACTCTAACTTATGTTGAAGGCAACACGCATGTTGTCATTTACAACAAATATCTAGAGAAACCATTGCTAATTGAAGGGTGGTATGATTTAAGGAGTTTTTACAAATTACAACATGATCATTGTATCTACTTTGGATATGTGGGCAATTCTTGCTTCCATATCATTGTTTTTCCAGGGAAGTGCGAACCTTTGTCTATTGGTAGGTTTTATACCAGAATTATCACATATGAACCTATTTCCAGAGGTCCAAAGAGCCATTTAACCATTAGTCTAAACCCATTGCAAGTTTGAACTAGCCTTTTGGTGATTGTTATTAATTTATTTTTGTTTTTAATATTTAATCTTAATTTTTTTATATACTATGCTACCAAAATATTTCTTTCAAGATTTGTCCTCAGATTTTGGAGATTATCTATGACAAGGACGATTCAAAAATAATTTTCTTCATGGACCCCAAAATACTATCAAGTGCAAACTTGTTTTGAGGAATACTCCAAAGAAGTCCAACAAAATTGAAAGTGGGTGGAAGCAATTTTGTACTATTCATGAACTTGATGAAACTCTGAACCTAGTGTTTGAAATTGACGAGATGAAGTGCAACCAGCATGTGAAAGTCTTGACTTACTCTAATTATTAATAAGATTTTTGTTTTTTTTTTTGTGAGATTGCAAAATGTAGCAATAATCTGTTTTGGATTATATGTTACTCTATATGTACTTTTGGAACTTCTACTTATAATATTGGTATCAATGGCT
>Ga0214544_1008560_pt1 | contig 16906 bp, 8 predicted proteins | sample CNSS3metaG_FD_160074 | JGI IMG/M metagenome (GOLD analysis project Ga0214544, IMG submission 160074) | Root nodule microbial communities from cowpea collected in UCLA plant growth center, Los Angeles, California, USA - CNSS3 | ecosystem: Host-associated > Plants > Roots > Nodule | place: USA...
ATAACTGCACGGACCAGATGGTAATATTGTAGAAGGATGGGGTCTTTGATCTGAAACTCGTCATTTAGATGGCCTACAGTGAGTTTGGAGTCGGTTTTGCACGTTAACTTCTTGACGCCGACTTCACAGGCTAGGGAAAGGCCGGCGATGATGGCTTCGTATTCGGCTTGGTTATTTGACGTTTTGAAAGCAAAGTGAAGGGATTTTTCGATGAGGATGTCGTTGGGGCCTTCTAAGACGATGCCGGCGCCGATGCCCCTTGGATTTGAGGAACCATCTACATGAAGTGTCCACTGGTCCTCAATGGGTGTTTGTTGTAGGTCGTTGACGAAGTCTAAAAGGCACTGGGCTTTGATGGGGCCATGGGGTTCATAGCGGATGTTGAATTCTGACAGTTCCACGGACCATGATGACATGCGTCCGGCTAGATTTGGTTTTTGTAATATTTTTTGGATTGGGTAGTCGGTCTTAACGGTTATGGTATGGTTTTGGAAATACGGGCGGAGGCGGCGTACCGCGTGGACCAAAGATAGGGCTAGTTTTTCTACCATCTGATATTTGGTTTCAGGATCTTGCAGTGTTCTGCTTACAAAATACACAGGATGTTGTGTGCCTTCTATTTCTTGAACAAGCACTACGCTGACGGTATAGTCGGTGGCCGTGATGTATACCAATAGGGGTTGGCTGGTGTCCGGTTTGTGGAGGATAGGTGGTGAAGTTAAGGTTGTTTTGAGTTTTTGGAAGATTTGTTCACAATCATCAGTCCACGTGAGCCGCGTGGATTTCTTTAGAAGTTGGATTATGGGTTGGGTTTGTTCAGCTAGTTTGGGTAGGAAACGAGAGATGGCTGTGAGACGGCCAATGAGACGTTGGACTTCCTTGACAATAGTGGGGCTGCGCATTTCGATGATAGCCTTGCATTTTTCAAGGTTAGCCTCTATGCCGCGTTGGGTTAACATGAAACCAAGGAATTTACCCCGGTCAACGCCGAATACACATTTGTCGGGATTGAGGCAAAGGTTATATTGACGTAGTGCGGAGAACACTGCTACCAGGTCTTCAGCGTGTTGATGATGGTTTGGGGACTTAAAAACCATGTCATCGACGTATACTTCAACATAGTGCCCTGTTAGGTGACTGAAAACTTTGTCCATTAGTCGTTGGTAAGTTGCCCCGACGTTTTTGAGGCCAAAGGGCATGACCCTATAGAAGTAGTTGGCATCGTCCATGATGAAGGCAGTTTTGTGCATATCTGCTGTGGCCATGGGGATTTGGTTATACCCTGAATACGCATCCAAAAAGCTAAGCACCTTGTTTCCTGCCGCGCCGTCTACGAGTCGATCAATGTTGGTTAAGGGGTAGGCGTCGCGAGGGCAAGCCTTGTTCAAGTCCGTGTAGTCTACGCACATCCGCCATTTGCCATTGGCTTTCTTGACCAAGACAACATTAGAAAACCAAGTGGTGTATTGAGCTTCTTCTATAAATCTTGCGCTCAGTAACTTGTCGACCTCGACCTTGGCTGCTTGCCGACGTTCTTCCCCAAGCTTGCATTTTTTCTGGGATACATAGCGGGCTTCTTTATATATGGACAACTTGTGGGATGCCACCTGGGGGTCTACTCCAGGGAGGTCGGCGGCCGACCAGGCGAAAAGATCTTTGTTGTTGATGAGGATAGGTGTGATGGTGGCACGCTCGTCAGAGTTTAAACCGGTGCCTAAGTTAATAAAGTGACCATTGGGAAGCTCTAGAGGAGTGGTGTCCTCAACTGGTTCGAGGCGGACATCCCGACCTATTCTGGGGTCAAGGTCTTCGCCGGATAGGGCTATGCTGGAACCAGGGGGTCGTTCGATATGGTTGGTTTGTTGGATTGGGAGTTGTGGTCGCAAGCTTGCCATGTAGCATTCGCGTGCCAAGCGCTGGTCGTAGTGTATGGTCAGGATGTCGCCGGATGGGGCAGGGAACTTCATGGCCAAGTGGGGGGTGGAGACGACTGCGCCAAGTGTATTGAGGGAAGGACGACCCAGGAGGATGTTGTAAGATGTTGGCGCATCGACAATAAGGAAGCGGATTGGGATGGTTTTGGTTTGGGTTCCGTCCTGAAAGACGGTGTGGAGGTCTATGTAGCTCCGAGTGGATACTTGTTCGCCGGAAAAGCCATATATGGGCTCATCATATGGGACCATGGCGGTGTTAGGAAGTTGTAATTTTTGGTAAGTGGTCCAGTAGAGGATGTCAATAGAGCTGCCTTGATCAACAAGAACTTTCTTAACAGCATAATTCTCGATTTTGACAGTGATGACCATGGGGTCATCTTGTTGGTGGTCGAGGCCGTGGAAGTCATCATCTGTCAATACAATGGGGGGCATACGACGTCTGTGGTGGGAATGGGTGATGTGGTTGATGGATTGTATATGGCGGAGGTATCTTTTTCTAGCAGAAGAGGTGGAGCCTCCGCTTGCGAAGCCACCAGAGATGGTGTTAATGGTGCCTCGTAAGGGGGGGTCGGCAGGGGTGATGTCGGTGCGGGCGGGCTCTGGTTGTTGATTGTTGGGTTGGGCGGGGTGGCTGTTGTGATGGGAGTCATTTGGTTGACGTTTGTGGTCAGGTTGCGGGGGGTGACGGGATCGAGAGGAGGAGGAATGGTCATCTCTACGGATGAAGCGGCGAAAGTGGCCAGCACAGACCAGTTCTTCTATTTTATCCTGGAGTGCTTTGCATTCTTCTGTAGTGTGGCCATGGTTGCGGTGGTAACGACAATATTTGGTCATGTCGGCGTTGGGGGTGTGGTTGTCTTGCGTGGTGGAAGGATTAGATCGGCTTGGAGGGCTTCGTCCAGAATGCGGGAACAGGCTACTGTGAGGAGGGCGTATCTGGTGAAGCGAGGTTGGCGGGGTTCACGTGGGCGGGTATCAGGGCATGGGTTAGGCTGTGGGGGTGGGGTTGGAGGTGCTGGCAACGTAGTCGTTGCAGAATTTATTGTGAAGTGTTTGCATTTCCTCCATGCGGACGTAGTCTGCTGCACGCAGCTTGAGTTCGTGCATGGAGGCAGGTGGATGGAGATAGACGTTGTTGGCGAAGGGGCCGGGTTGTAGGGTAAGAGTCATGCACTGGAGAATCATCTCCTGGTTGAGGTGTGGTGTACGAAGGGCGGCTTTACTAAAGCGATCGATGAACGCTCTGAGTGGTTCGTTAGGTTCCTGTCTGATACTCAGTAGTGATATGGTGGTGGTTTGATGGGGGCGACTTCCAGCGAAGTGGGTGGAAAACATGTGGGAGAGGATGTCGAAACTGTCGATTGAGTAGGGCGGAAGAGTTGTGAACCATTCTAGGGCAGGGCCTTTGAGGGTGGTGGGGAAAGCATTGCAAAAGACTGCGTCTTGGGACGTGTACAAGGCGACATGGGTGATGTAGACTTTAAGGTGCTCGTCAGGGTCGGTTTCGCCAGTATAGCGATCGAGGGTGAAAGGTTCCCATTGGGCTGGGAGAGGGGTGTTGGCGATAAAGTCCATGAATGGGTGGCGGCGTCTAGGCTGGTGAGGAGGGAGCATGTGAGGTGGAACGGGGTGGTTGATCATAGCGGGAAAGGTGGAGGTGATGTTGTGAGGGGGAATGTGGGTTGTGGGAAGATATTGTGGGTTATAGGGTGGAATATGTGTGGTGTGGAGGGCGGTGGGTATGTTGTAGGGGATCTGGGTGGTAGGAAGGGTGGCGACGGGGGTTGGGGGTGTGGTAAGCCCCGGTTGACCAGATGGAAAGTGATGGGGATGGGTAGAGGTAACGGGTGTCTGTTGGGTGGTGGTGAAGGTGTGGGGATGGGATTGTATTCACTTTCTTCCTCTGTAGGCTGGAAAGCCGGAGACTTCACAGCTTCAGAGGTTTCTTTGGCTTTTCCCTTCAGGTTGGGATCAGCCTCGATCCTTCGCTTGAGGCGGGAGTTCTCTTGTCTTAGCGCCTCCATTTCTTCAGCATTGCGCTTTTTCAGGTCTGCGAGTTCCTGTTGCATCTTTGCTTGGCCGTCTAGGATGGCGGCCAAATCAGGGGTAATGCTAAGAGGTCCAGAGGGACCAGCATCCGCTTGCTTGTTCGCTCCAGCTCTGCTGCGGGTGGAAACCATCTTTAGAGAAAAACGGGTACTAAAGGTGTTCGTCTCGTGCCCCACGGTGGGCGCCAATTGTTCCTGCAGAGAACAAAGAAGATAAGTTAGGCACAAGCGTCAGCTTACCATGTAGTCCGCTATCTCTTCAGTTGGCCTCTTCCCGGTCGATACATGTCAGCTTGAACCCAGGGGGGGTTACCTGCAGAAGAGTCTCCGAAGCTTAAGTAAGTCAAAGCTCTCAGAGAGTCAAATCAGTGATTAATGAATGCGTACCTTTAATTGCTGGGGTCCACGTGTATTTATAGAGCATTAATGATGTCTGACCATCCCATGGGCTGGGCCTTGACTTGGGCTCTAGCTTGGGTTGTGAGTGGGCCAGGGCCCTAACCCAGGCCCTTAAGGTTTATTGAACGCGGACGCTTCCATTATACTGAGTTCGTTGGAGTGGTCGGCCTAGGCTCTAATCTTACTGGATATGCTGGAGTAGTCGGTCTAGGCCGGCTACTTGCCTTGATGGCTTGTGTTGGTGATATGAGGTACAGGTTATCCCTTTAGATGTTTAGTTTAGGTTAAAACCGGTACAAGTTAGGCTAACTCGGCCTAGGCTGGATACTTGGCTGCCTTGATATACACATTGTTTACTTATTTGGTCGAGTTTGACTAGGTGTGGTACACCTACTAATCCTCCTTGGGTTAACATTAACCAATCTCAACTCAGTCTCATACAAACAATCTCATATCATATACTCATCATTCATACTAATTACAAAGCTTCTATGATAACTAAAGTACCACCCAATTTAACTAAAAAATACAAGTTTCAAGTTCTGACTCACTCGCCCAGCCACTGGCCCATGCTCGCCCAGCTAGTACCACTCGCCCAGTCACTAGTTCAGGTCTGGAAGTTCCAACTTAAGAAAATTTGGTTAAAAAAATATTAAATATACGCATTTTTAAAGTTGGAAGACTAAATTGTGTCAAAGTTTCAAAGGGAAACTAATTCCAATTTTTACTGAAAGTTAAGGGACCAAAAACATATTTAACACTATAAAATTATTTAATATTGTATTGGAAAGAGGAGAATGTGTAAGGAGGGCATGGGTTTTATGAAATCAAAACATGGTCTTGGAAGGAAATAGATGAAAATAAGGACAAGATTATAGTGGAGGACATTAGAAAAACACGTGTGATTGTGAGAGAAAAAATGCAAGTTATATAAACATACAAAATTGTGAATTCTAATAAGAAAAATGGATGAAATCAAAGTATTTAATAAAGAGGTCTAAACGGGGCCTGTTAGTTTTGATGCACTAATATTTTACAACCAAGGGGGCTGAATTGGTTTTTCAAATTTTTGATTTGTTCTTACACTTGAAAAACAGTTTTTATGAAATCTTTAACCAATTGACAAAAGGAGTTTAAGAATGCATATTGTTCAACCTTTATACCTAGCAAAAATTAAAATAGAATGAAAGAGAGCATAAGAGACAACAAGATTTATACTAGTTCGATTCAAATGAATCTACATCTAGTCTCTAGTTTTCCTCACTAGAAATTTCACTATATCAACAAGAGAAGGAATACAAAAAACACCTATGCAATTCCTAAACTCTAAAACCACACTTTCTTGAAAACACCCCTTCAAGAAATGTGCAAGCAGTAATGCTCCAAGCAATTACACACAATTAACACAATCATAGTGATAACACACGAAATTTAAGATTCAAGAAACTACAAGAAACTGGTAAAAAAATAGTGACAATAATGGAACACTAACACTTGATTTAGTACACAACTTTGGTGTCAATATTACACTTCATTTGATCTTGATGATCATTCTTGATGAACACTTAAGCACTTGCTGCAGAATTTGCTCTAAGAAGATATTCCACACTTTTGTCTTTCTTTTTGGATGAAAAAAACGTTGCTTTCAGAAGGTGTAGGGATTTGTTTTTATCTAACAGCTGCTGTCAGGACGAGTCTAGTCAACTATATTAGTTTGCTAGTTGACTACATTAACATGGCCCAAATCCAAGTTCTAGAACTAACCTAGTTAACTAGATTAGTATCCTAGTCGACTATCAAGACAACAGATCAACATTTTCTGATTATCACATACATATATTTATGTCTTATTTTAATTCCAATCATTCTCATGCTATTGTGAACATCATTAAAATCAAAAAAATATCACACATACACTTAATAGCAATAATCTTCCCATTTTTTTATGATGGCCAAAACAAGATAACATTGGTGATATATACATCAGATTAATGATTTCAGTTACCCATTTCACAACCATGTATTTAAGCATATATCATATCAAAAATTTTCACAGAATAATTCATACCAAAATATAATGCATGTTAGATCAATTTAGATCAATGTCAATTTCTCCCCCTTTTTGGACATAATCAAAACAGGGAGTAAACAAATCAATCAGCATAGCCTATACTAGGTGAGATTAAGGAACTAAACTGGTAAACCCTATCAGATATATGTAGAGAGAAAAGAAATAACCTAGTAAAGGCCAAAAATGAGTAAGCAACAGTGGAAGTTTGCTTTAGTCAGACATGTCATCTGTAGTGGAATAATTTTCATCATCAGTGGCAGCACCAACAACACTATCAATAGCTTTTGCCATGGTGTGATCTTCTTCTTCATCAGTTGAATCGTCTTCACTGGTATCAGAGGCAGATTTGGATGTTGTATTTGCAACATTTTCATCAAGACCATCGTCTTTATCATCAATATGATGATACTTCAGCAGTTTTGTGACCTTGGCATTCAAATGTTGAATTGAATTGTGAGAGCAGCAAGAGACTGTTGGATGTCAGATTGTGTGGATTAGTCAATGGAGAGTGGTGGTGGTGATTTTTCCTCAGTTGTATGGGATTCATCCTTGAATATCCATCCATTATCAATAAGGATAAAACCCATGTGATGAAGGGCATTGAGTTCTATGATGTTGGTGTGAGTTAGCGTAACAAAGATTTCATCAGCTAAGTCAAGATTGTAGTACTCAAACACCTTGGACAAGAACAATGCATAAGGTAGGGAATACATGGGCAGTTTATGGTCTTGAGGATGGTATCACACTCATGAGTCATTATTTTTCTCCATTCCACTAGCCTTTGTGTACCTATTTGACAGTTGTTCAGTGCTTAATTGTTCATCTTTAGTGTGTTTTCATCTGTTGGGCTTTATTGGGCCACTATTCCGAATTTGGGTTAATTTCACATTATTTGGCCTAATTTTCGTTTTTAATTATTTTTAGGTATTTGGGTGAAGTAATTTTGGAGCTTGGATATTAATATTTAGTTGAAGAGAGTTGCCACATCATTGCCACATCATTTCCACGTCATTTTCACGTCATCTGAGTGAATGGGCCAACATTTGAGGCCCAGTAGAGGCATTTTTGTAATTCTGAGTGATAAAGTGACAATTTTGTAAATAGTGGTGACAGAGTTGACAAGACCACGAAAATTAGGTCTCTTGGCATGCAAAAACCACACTCCTTCTTCTTTACTCTTCTCCAACCTCCATTTTTCGTGCTCTCAAGCTTTGATGGGTGTCCATGGAGGTGCTCCTCTCGTTTTTGATGTTTTTGCACTAGTTTTTGCCATTTCTATGCACATTTGACAGCACCCAATGTGGTATTTACGTTTTGAATGCATTTGGTAGATTGGGAATCTCATTTTGTGAATTTTATTGACTTGGAACAACACCCATTGATGGGTTTTTCTATTTTTATACCATAGCAACGTTTTTCATTCAATTGAAGCTCTTAAATTTGTCTTTTGATGTTGAAATCACGTTTGGAGAGTTTAAAGTTAGGGTTTTTGATTCTGTTTTCATGATTCCAGTTTTGAAAAGCTTGTGTGCTCCATTTTCCATGTTTAGCTAACCTTTTTGTATTGATTCCTTGAAGAAATTGAAATGAAACCATGAGATTGTTGATTGTTTTTGGGTTGTATTTGGAATTGTCTCTATTTCAGGTTGCGTTTTGATGATAAATACGTTTTTGATGCATGCTTAATCTCAAATTCGTGTGTGCACATTAATGACTCGTATTCATGCTTAATGTTTATGGGTTCTGCCACAACTTGCTTTAATTTGTGGGTGTTAATTGCCTGAAATCGGTTGTGCTCAATGACAATGAATCCATGGTAATTTTCGCTTAGTTAATTACTTAAGGTTCATGAGAGCAAATTCGAATAGAACAATTAATTTGGTAATCTGTGATTGGTGGACTTTCAATTGAATCAAGGAATCATTGCGTTTTCATATAGCTGTTAAATTTCTCTACATTGCAAATTTAATTTTGTGTTGAAACTGAATCTGCCACCCCCCTTTTTTTGAGTTATACTATTGTGTTCATCTGAAAATTGAAGCTTTGGACGAAAATATTGGTCGTTAGGAGACGACTTGGTTCAACTTTTGTATACTGCATTTAACTGTTTTAATTTGGTGGGGTACGACCTCTATCACACACACAAAGGCAGACTAGTTGATTTTAACTCTGGAGTTTAAGGCATGCATAAGAAATATGTCTTCAGTTAAGAGTTGCGCATGATTACCAGCCCTTGGGGCTAAAATCTAGCCAATGATGAACACCATAACACAATCGTCTCTCTTTATTCCACCAGCTTTGTACAAATTACATTTCTTTGCTTGTGTAGGATGACGCAACAATGATTTGTAGATCTCTATTTTTCGTAGATTCTAAGAACCAACATAGGATTTTTCTCCCCCTAAATGAAAGCCCGCAATCGTTGTCCAAACCGATTCATCTAGGGTTATGTTTACCCCTTTTACCCTAGATACCAAAATACCATTTTCCTCTCTAGCATTTGCATAAAAGACTTTAAGAAGATCAGGATAGTAGATACCTCGAAGTTGCACAAATTTTTCCAGGCTTTGATAGGCAAATTGCTCTTGGAACTAAAAACCATTGTCGCGGAAGAAGCCTATGTCGATGTATTTTGGATTGACAATGTTGTGATCCTTCTAGTTCTTAACAAAGTTAACTTGCTTCTCATCATCACTGATTTAGCGATCGAGTTCAGCAGGGCGAGATGTTATTCTTACAATCGTGCGCTTCATTCGCTTTGGACAGGAGGATGAAGATGCCATGGATAGATTTGCAGAGAATAGGGTTTGTGTGGAGAAGAGAGGAGAAGAGAGAAAAATGGGATTTTAGGGTTCTGAATTGATTTGGGTTTGATGGTTTTGTTTTGGATTTTGGAAATTAAGTTTAAAGGAGAAGAAAACTTTACCAAACCAATTTTTTTCTAGACATAGTTAACTAGGTTATTAATCTAGTCAAATAGCTTTGAATTTTGACACAGAGAATATAAAAGATGTGTGAGTTAACTAGGAAGTTGACTATTTTATGCAAATTGAGAAAACCTGATGCAGAAATGACAAAATGTAATGGAGTATGAAAATGATAGTTAACTAACGAGTCGACTATGTAATGCAGAAACATAAAAAACTGATGCAGTGGTGACAAGTCTGGTGTAGTATTTAGATGATAATTAACTAGTTAGTCAACTTTATTTGCCGTAGAGTGCAAAATGTGATATAGTATCTATGTAGTACATGTAAAATCAAGTATGCCAAGTTCATTTCGAAGTACATAAAATCTTTCTCTAGCCAAAGTTTTAGTAAACATGTCAGCCAATTGATTATTTGTGTCAATATATTCAATTTTACATTATCTTTTTGCAACATAATCCCTAATAGAAAGATGTCTTATTTCTATATGCTTTGTTCTAGAATGCATTATTGGATTCTTTGTGAGATTTATGGCACTAGTGTTATCACACCTAAGAGGAATGTTCTCTAAATGAATGCCATAATCTCTTAATTGATGCTTGATCCATATAAATTGTGCACAACAGCTTCCCACAATAATATATTCCATTTTAGTGGTGGAAAGAGCAACACATGCTTGTTTTTTAGAATGCCATGATATTAATGAACATCCTAATAAATGACATGTTCCACTAGTGATTTTTTTGTCCACTTTGCAGCCACCAAAATCAGAGTCATTATATCCTACCAATGATATGTTGGCCCCTCTAGGATACCATAGGCCTAGACTTTTAGTGCCTTTCAAGTATTTCAAGATTCTTTTTACAGTAGTTAAGTGAGACTCCTTAGGACATGATTGCAATCGTGCACAAACACACACACTATGCATGATATCTGGACGACTAGTAGTTAAGTAAAGTAGAGAGCCAATCATACCTCTATACTTTGTTTGGTCAATACACTTGCCTCCTTCATCAACATCTAGATAGCAATTAGTGGCCATAGGTATTGAGGATTCCTTGCAACTGTCCATTGAGAAATTACAAGAAACTGATACAGAAACTGGTAAAAAAATAGTGACAATAATGGAACACTAACACTTGATTTAGTACACAGTTTTGGTGTCAATATTACACTCTCTTCATTTGATCTTGATGATAATTCTTGATGAACACTTAATCCCTTGCTACAGAATTTGCTCCAAGAAGATATTCCACACTTTTGTCTTTCTTTTTAGATGAAAAAAACGTTGCTTTCAGAAGGTGCATGGATATGTTTTTATCTTACAGCTGCAAAATCCTAAACTTATAAAGGTTATCGTGAAACATGCATTGGTTGAATTGGTTGTGCACTTGGTTTGATATTGGGGGGTCATGGGTTTGAAATTTGGCTTAAGCGAAATAACTTCTTTTTGCTAAATTCAATTTTGGGGATGAAGTGAAAAGCAACACGAACCCTAGCCGTCAGAGAGCAACTAGGATGGCTGAAAAAAAGTATCTCAAACCACTCATTTAATGATCATTAAGCCCACTAAATACTCATTTTCGTTTTATGGCTATTAACTCTAATTAAGGAGTGATTAAAAAGACCAAAGAGGGAAGGAAAGGGGATAGGTAATTAGCTATTGGTAAGTGCAGTGAGGAAAGGAAAATTCAGAATAGAAACTGAGTTGGGAGTGATAAGAAGAGTGGAATTGGAAGAGGAGCAACTAAGGGCATTGGTGATCAAGGCGTAAGTAAATAATTTATCATATTAAGCAAGGAGTTCAGGTTAAGGGAGTTCCTTACTTTGATTTAATCGTGATTGCATGTTTTTAGTAATATGCTTGGTGTTTGAAAATGCAGAGTATATCAATTTATCTTAATTCTATCGCATTTCTAGAAATTTTCAAAAACCACTTTATGGCATTGAATGAACCGCCAGGCGACTCATGCTTTAGAACCCAAATTCTTGGTTTTCTTCATGAACCACCGGGCGGTTGAGGGCGACCCGCCAAGCGGCACAAACTATGTTGCCCAGTTTTCTCTATTTTTTATGTTTCAGTGGTGTGATGATGCTTGAATTGAAATTTTATGGTACGTGAATAATTGGAATGATGAACTATTAGTTATAATTGTGTAGTTGAGAAAAATTGCATGAACCTTGTACTATTGGGTATGAGAGCTCAAGTTGGAATGAGAGATGATGTAATATGTATCATATATGTTGATTGGTACTCTATGGTATGTCAATAATGCAATGGGTATTAAGATTGAACTAAACAACTTGTTTGCTATTAAAAATGTGCAAAATGAATAAAAGAAGTGGTAATTGGGGAAGTTAGGGTTCATATCGTTGCAGGAAGAATCTGGGTTGATCCCAGAAATACGTGTGCCGCTTGGCGACTCAGAAGCTGTCGCCAGGTGACGCCTTAGTTCAGCTAGAGTGTGGATTCTGTTAGGGTTGTGCATGATTGTGTACTATGAGGAATAACTTAGAACATGTTATATGGATTAGCTGGGCAATAGGGTGGAAGAACTTCAAGCATGGAATATGAAATGAAAATGTATGAGAAGGAAATGATTGAGATATATGTTTTAAGCTAAATAAAGTTGCATGCTGATATGAACCAAAGTTATTAGAAAATGGTAATTATGTGCCATGTATGATTGGGTTAAATGATTGAGAAATGTTCATGGATAATATAATGAGTGGGTAGTAGAAAATATTATAGTTATGAAAAAGTGGGTTTGAAATTGTGAATATTTGGTAGTGTGATTCTGTCTAGAGCATGATTGAATAAAGTTCATGTGCAATACTGTCCAAATTATGGTGACATGAGTTATATGAATATTAGATTGTAAGATTATAAAACTTGGAGTATATTGAGTGTATGTGGCAGATGTAAAGTGTAACATCCTTAAGGAATATTACTTAAAAATACATAATGAAAGAAATAAAATATATCAAAAGACGTAGTAATAATACTCCCAACGCGGGAAATTTTGAATTTATGAAAAACACGCGCCAAAACTTATAACATAAATAATAAACGTGTTACAAGTTCCCAAGAATTTGTATTCATAAATGAAAACATAATAAAATACATGTGAAAAAAACCCCTAGCTCTAATCCCAAGCTAGCCCTCACTCCGTCGCCTGAGCGTCCTCAGCATCACCTGTATCAACATCTGCTCCCGTGTAACGAATCACACGATCATCGCCATACATAGACAAAAAGGGTGAGCTGAGAAAATAAAATAACAGATATAAAATACGCAAGATAAATCATACACCCCTCTTATTCACTCTACATAGTTCTTGGCCAAGACTTTAACCCCAAGGCTTATAGCGTTCAAATCACACAACTGGTTAGCCTTGGACTCGGGAATATGATGCTCACACGAACCTGCCCGCTCGTGGTCCTGCCTCTATGAACCTCCCCACTCGTAGTCCTGCTCTACGAACCTCCCCGCTCGTAGTCTTGCTCTTCGGACCTACCCGCCCGTAGTCCAACACATGTGATCCACCAACCCTGTACCTCCCCGCACGTGGCATCTCTCAAACATGAGCGCGGAACATACGAACCTACCTCGCTCGTATCCCCACGTGAGAGTAATTGGATATGAACCTCCCCGCTCATATCATCACATGTTAACCACCATCCATGAACCTACCCGCTCATGGTACAACATCTCCCGATCCAAGCATAACATCATTGTCAATTAAAAGCAACACACACAGAGCATAACCTGTTGTGCAATTACTTGGCGCAACACCCAACACCGCTAGGCGATACAGGTCTAGACCTCCTGGCGGTACCTGCCCGCCGTCAGGCGCTAGCGCCTTCCAACGCCACTATATTTCAAACACCGCCTGGCGGAGCACACCCCTGCCGCCTGGCGCCACGTAATGTAGAGACCCTGACTGCTGATCCTATCGCCTAGCGGCCTCCTGCACTGTTGGTTTTTGGCACCCTCTTTAATCTATCTCATAACCTGATCACTACCAAAAGCCTCACACTCCCACCTTTACTAGGACTTTACACAAATTTCCCAGCCAAACCTTATTCAATTCTATTATTCATAACTTCTACCCTAACTCCATGCAATCTCAACAATTAATTCCCAAACTCCCCATCCAAGTATAATAGCTCAATCAAATTACCTAATTCATCCCTTTTGACGTACTCCAATCAAAGGTGGAAATCAATCCCCAATATTGACTATCTAAAGTTCATAACAGAGTAGTGACTTACCCCTATTGATATTCATTGTCAATCAGCTCCAACTCTCATGCTTACTATTTTACTACCTCACTTCATACTGCGCCCTCATTACTTGACTCATCAGCCACAACCAATTATGACTCTCCCTTTCAAGGTAATTCCACGCTTCCTACCCACATTCTTATATCATATTATTCATTGTCACACCAACGTTCTCATTTTCTAATTGTTATCAATGCATTTCAATTTCATTCTCTCATTTAGTACACTATATATGGCGCAATCCACTTCCTATCCTTCTAAATTTCTTTCACTCAAGCTCCCTTTCTTCCCAACCACTCACTCATAATTTCCCTCGCCCCACTGCACCAGACTTTTCAATTCACTAGAGCTCTGTCTCTCCCTCTCTCGCAGTGACCCACAACACAACACCCAATTTGGGACTGCCACACGTCATCGCCTGGCGGCCAGCACGGAGCCGCCAGGCGGCATATCAGAACCGTGCCACACTGCACCTGTTTCCACTTACTCCCCGATTCCAATCCCACTCCTCTTCATTCTAGTAATCCGTTAGTCAATCATATTACAAACGTAAATCAAAATTTGTGATACTAATCCCCTCTTGAACATGGTACCAATTAAAGATTTCATCACCAACGAAACATACACAGTATCTGGAACCTACCCTCACGTAAATAAAACCTTAAGGGTTATAATCACAATCTGAACTATAATCACCCTCAACAAAGCATCCACGTATAATTAAATATTCCCAATCGGTTAATCATTCCAATGGAACCCCAACACACGCAAAAATCCAAGAAAACAACACCAAACAGTTGCAAACATCAAGAATCGCCTGGCGGAATGCAATTCACCGCCAAGCAACTCAAACTCAAAAACCCAGTACTTCCAGCACTGATGTGCCGCCTGGCGGCACATGCATGCCCGTCAGGCGGTTTCTTGACAGATTCCCAGAATTTCGCAGAAGCATCATGATTCAATAGAGATCAATCATACAATTCAATCCATATCATTACAGGACATTATGCACGAATTAAAAACATCAAAAACAACTCCCCTTACCTGAATTTTCCGCTCCAAATTGAGATTCTCACTCTCCTTGCACACCTTCTTCCCTTTTCTAAAAAGAAGCACTTCAACTCTTCTTTCTCTGGCCTCTTTCACGAACCAGAACCACCCCTTCTCACTCTCAGTACTGTCTACACTTTTCCCAGACTAATTTTTCTCTCCTTCTCTCTTCTCTCTCAAGCTTAATGTGCCCTAATTGTTCTTTAATTTGCTAAAACGAATTTTATTAAATAAAAATTATGGCTAATGCCATTCAATGGATCTTAACCCATTGTTTTTTAGCCCCTACGTTGCCTCTCCATTATCTGCTAGGTTTCCCAACCCTTTCATATTCATGCCAAAAGAAATTAGCAAAGAAAGGATGAATTTGTCCTTAGTAAGGTTTGAACTCACAACCCTTCAATCACAAAGCAAGTGCACAACCAATTCAACTAATCATGTTTCGTGATAATACCTCAAATTCTAAGGTTATGTTATCACGTCCCACATCCAAATATAGAGCATAGAAATTCATAAATTAAATTACATAAAAATGACATACATAGGACTCGAACTCAAGTCCACTCACATAATTAAAGTACTCTCAACCACTTAAGCTAATACTTTTCCACGTCATAACAATCCGCATTAAATACTTTAAATGCTTCTATTACCCGCCATTATTAAATAATTATTTAAATAACTATTTAATTTTCTTAGGTCTTACATAAAGTAGTATATGATGAAGAGCATGTGTGCATGATAATAATCGAATTGGTATATTTAGGTGTGTATCTATGATTTGGGGATGGTACTGTAAACTATATAATTGTGTTGTGGCAAATGGGAGGTACAATATTGACAATTTTGTGGCTTATTCCAGTAATGAATAAAGTAACGCATGCTAGGACATGATAATAGATGATTTGGGCATGAGTTATTTGTATATGTTGAGTTTTGGTTATAATATTATGTCTGAAATACTATGATTGATATGAGAATGATGGATTGTATGTTTGTGGTCTCTTAAAACCTGAGGAAAATGCCAAAAACCAGTAGCATTGCGCTACTGGTATGGCGCTTGACGGCACGGGACGAGCCGTCAGGTGATGGGTTCCAAAACAGTTGCAGTGGCCACTGTCTACGCAAGGCGCCTAACAACAGGTTTGGGCCCGCCAAGCAGTGATGGTTAGAATGGATTCCTAGATAGCGCTTAGTGCCTAGCGGTGTGAGATGCCTGCTAGGCGATCTGGAACCAAGTTTCACTTGGCGACGTGAGATGTGCGCCAGGCAATTTTGGGTGCAGAGTTGGCTCGTGAGAAGGTTTTCTACACAACTTTAGGTGATTGGGGTAACACGTGGCCACTTTAGGCTATAGCCCGGTGGTTTAGGAAGTCCAGTAAAGTGTGCGAGATCGTGGCTCGTACGGTGATGTTTCGAATGATTTCCCTCTTCAGTGCATCTGATAGAGTTTTGGTAGTCTGGGAACAACTATGAACTCCTGTTCGTTTTGGGAAACTCCACTTGGTGTCATGGTGAGAGGCTGTGGCAAAGTTATTCCCACGTATGGACTATCAGGTGGTGGCCTGTGGTCGGAGGAGTGAGTAGACACTCGTGCAGCAAAGATCGATCAGTTGATTCATCAAAGGGTGTAGAAATAATAGACGTCTAATTAAGGGTTGAAAGTTGAGGAACTAAGGAAAAGGGAAAATGCTAATGTGTGTTGTAATCTTGAGATGCTTTACTTATTGTCATATTTTAATTGTTTATTTAAATGAGCTCACCCTATCTATGTGTTTGGCGATGATCATGTAACTTGTTACATGGGAGCAGATGTTGATGCAAGTCAGCATGTGGATGGTTAATGCAGTGGAGGACAACTATGGGAGATTTAGTAGTTCTTTTATAATATTTTTCTTTATGAAGAAATATGGACTATTTTGTAATACTTTTATAGATGATTCATTTGTGTAATAATTGAACACTGTAGTTTTATTTATTATTGGCACGTTGACTTTGGATTTCAAATTTTCCCACGTTTTGGGAAAGAATAAAAAATTAATAAATGAGGTTATTTATTTATAGGTATAATTAGTCGCATAGTACCCAGTTTGGTGCTGAAGTTTCTAATTGGTACCCGGTTTTAAAAAAGTCTCAATTACGTACCCAAATTAGTTTAAGTGCACCAATTTAGTCCAAACCGTTAAATGT
>Ga0214544_1008561_pt1 | contig 16903 bp, 6 predicted proteins | sample CNSS3metaG_FD_160074 | JGI IMG/M metagenome (GOLD analysis project Ga0214544, IMG submission 160074) | Root nodule microbial communities from cowpea collected in UCLA plant growth center, Los Angeles, California, USA - CNSS3 | ecosystem: Host-associated > Plants > Roots > Nodule | place: USA...
TTGAGTGGTTTTTTTTTTTTTTTTTTTTTTTTTTTTAAGTTTATCATTATATTTTCAGGAATTTGACCACACATTAATATGTGAGTGTGATTAAATTAGATTGTAAAACTATCAAAATACTAATAACAGAAATTAAGTTTGAGTTTTCTCACAATTTTGATCAAATTTTATTTCCCTTTCTATCCGATCATATTAGTTTAATAATATCTAATTTAGTAAAAGTATAAAACGTTGATATTTCATCAAAAAATGGCATGTAAATATTAGGCATTGAGCTGTTGATGTTTTCTTATTAATTTTTTCTCTCTTAATCATGGGCAAATTTTATATTATGACCAAATTTTCTTAGTTTATAATTATTTTTATAACGGATTTTATTATATCTAAAATTAGAATGTACAAAACTTCTCTTTTATCTATCGGTGTTCACTAATATAATTATAATATAAAGTGTTAAATATGTTTTTATCCTTTAACTTTCAGTGAATTTTAGGATTAGTTTATTTTGAAACTTTGGACTAATTTAGTCATTTATCTTTCAAAATACGTAAATTTAGTCATTTTAATCAAATTTTGTTAAATTTATTTAACATTTCAAGCACGTTTCATAATAGTATTTGACTTAACATTAAAGAAAAAATGTGTCAAACTGCATAAACAACTTAAATACAATCTTGAAATGCATACGAAATATCAAATGAACTTAACAAAATTTGATTAAAAGAACTAAATTCACGTATTTCAAAAGATGAAGAACTAAATTGGTCCAAAGTTTCGAAATGGACTAATTCCAAAATTCAAGTTAAAAGAACAAAATATTTAACCCTAATATAAATATATACTTCATCAATCAATAATTATAATAAATGTAAATGAAGACAACTTTACCTAGTTTAGTATACATGTACCCTTGAAAATTGACAACATTTGAGTAAAAAAACACATATTTTCGAAAAAATAATAGGATTTGAGATATTATTAAAGATGATGAATGTATGTCTAAAAAAATTTATTACTAAGATATTTATAATTGAAGAAGATTATCTTAAGATCTATTTAAGAAAGCTTAATAATTTTGTGAGAGTATTAGTTTGAGAAAAGAAGAATTGTTGTGGTAAACATCCAAAACGGTTAAGCAAATATGAACACAAAGCGAAAGTCTAAAAAGTTTATATTTTTAAAGTTTAAAATTGTTATGTAGACATTATATGTGTGTGTGCGCGAACGTGTGTGCGTGGGTGTGTGATGACATATGTCCTAGTTATGGTCAAGCACATTCAAGACGAGTTGGAGTCATATGAGGAAGATAGACCCAAACTCCTATCATCATGGGTCATCAGTGAGTTCTTATAATATTAGGTTTATTTTGGACCTTAAATTATGGGCCTAGTATTGTAGGTTTTTTTTTGTGTGCCTTGTATAATGGTCTAAGTAGTTTAGGTTTTTTTTTCGGGTCTTGTATTTGGGCCTAAGGTTGTAGTGTAGGATTTTGGGCCTAAATGAGATATGCCCTAAGGAGACACATGAGTTTAAGGTAAAAATCCTAGCTTGGAGCACAAACTTCTAGAAGCATGTGGACACTTGGCTAAAGTGGCCATGTGTCATTCTCGTAGTGGAAAGGATTAATGGCCATGTATAATCACCATAATGGAAAGGAATTTCGCCTTGGTCTCCAAGTTTGTAGAATTGAGATTTTGCTTCTCCATTTTGTGAGACACCTTTATTGTTACCTAAGCTTATAAATAGAAGTGTCTCTCCCATAAAAAAACTACCTTTAAATTGAGTATTGTTATGCTATCAAATTTGTGTCATACTACTCATCTTAGGTCACCAAGGTTTCTTCTTGCTACCCTTCCTTAAGAATTGACCCAACCTCTCTTGAGAGCACTTAAACACCACCATAGCCTATCTCTTTACTTAAGTCATATAGCTTGGAGGAGGAGTCATCATCTCATCACATAAAACCACCATATGCACACCATATTTCCACCACCATCAAGCTTTTGCAAACCACAACCCATTTGGAAGTCTCTCTTTGGCTTGACTTATATAGTTTGAAAGAGCTTATCCCATTAGTGTGTCACTACAAAAGAAATCAAAATTATATACAGATAATTACATATAGATTAAAATTCGTATGTAAATTAAGCATTACATATGAATTTTACATACAATTTTTTCCATATATAAAATCTCGTTACATACGGATTATTTTCGTATGTAACGATAGACAAGTTTTTCTTCCCTTTTCCGTATGTAAAATCCATATATAAATGAAATCATATATTTCATATTGAATTTACATACGAATTTTGAATAAAAAAATATTAAAAAAACTTTGAAAAGTATAACAATTATTCGTGAAAGTGAACGTTAACTCTATGAGTCCTTCTACCACTTCTAGAGCATCACTTTCAGATTGAAGAGTTCGTTGGTGTCCATATTGTGTTTGTTCGCTAGTGTCGCGACTACCTTTCCACCAACCACTCATCCACACTCTCTTGTTGTTCTCGTGGCTATCGCGTCTTTTCGTTGCAAGTGCTAGGGTTACATGGTGAGCTGATACAATTTCGATACTGGAGTGGTGGTAACAAGTGCTCGTGGTATTTGTTCAGTTTCTGATGAAGCTGTTTCCTTTTTTTTGTACATCTACACCGTGAAGAAGCTTGAAGGAACTCACATTTCTAGAGATTGGAAGCGCAACCCGCATGCAAGAAGAAGGTCGTGGTTGTTCTGGTGAGGTTCGCGGTGTATGGTCGTGAATGAACTGGCATCGACACTACTGAAATCTCTATTTCTGAAACCCTAGGTTTGGTTTGTTCCAAATTGAAGAGAGTATTTCAAGCTCCGATCATTTCACATTCGGTAAGAGAATTTGTAATGTGTTTACTTGTCCGTTGTTATCAGTTTGTTTCTTTCTTTGTCTGTATCCCTTTATCTCTATTAAATGAGATGAATGAATGAATTGGAAACAATTTTGCTGCCTTGTAAGTAAAACCCACTTATTGTGTGAAAAGCATAACCCATTCACATTCACATTCCTTGCTCCTGATCACTGTCCAATCTTCCAAATTTCCAATTCACTTTTTTGCATTTCCAACCTCTATCAAATAGAATTTAAGCAAAGTTGATTTAATGAAATAGAATTTGATGTGACTATTTTTTGCATTTTTTCTTATCTATATAAGTTATTTGATGAAAATGATTATTCATTTTAACTAGGTTGGGTATGTAATCCATTGAGAATTACATACGAAATAATCTGTATGTAATTTATATGCAGATTTTAATACCTACGAAAAATTCTGTATGTAAAGTTACAAACGAAAATTTTTTCATATGTAAATTTACTAGCGCCTAGTTTACATACGAATTTGTTTTCGTATATAACCTGTAGATAATATCTAATTACATATGGATTTTATGCATTACATAAAGATTTTGTCCATAGAAAAAATCAGTTTTTTTTTTGTAGTGTGTGCGTGTGAGGAAATGCGTGTGCTTGTGCATATGTGTACGCGTGCACGGGTGTGTGGGGGTGTGCGTGTGCTTGTGCGTGTGCTTGTGCTTGCATGCATAGGTGTGTGAGTGAGTGTGCCTGGGGGTGTGTGTGGGTGTGTGTGTTTTTTTATGATATAAAAAAAGTTTTCAAACCATTTTTGTGGCACTTTAATCTATTCTTCTTCCTTCCACACAACAATTCTTTTGTTCTTCCTATTGTGAGAAAACAAAACACATTCATTGAGGCCATGGAGGCCATCTTCCTCCATCACCAAACTTAGTGTGGAGGCTAACCAGATCGAGCCGAGCCCACTTCGAAAAATGTTTGTTGTGGAGTCCATAGCTGCAGGCATATAGTTCAAGTGGGATCTTTAGCTCTCTCTACTCAATCTATATGTTCAATTCTTGGGAGTTTCACATGCCGCAACCTCCTTCATCTGGTTCTGTGGCCCCATCTTTGGACTTGTGGTGCAACCCATTGTTTGCTACTACAACGACAAAAGCACTTCTCACTTTTGTCACATACACCCCTTTTTCTTGACGGTGGAATGGTTGTTGCCTTAGCTGTATTTCTTATCAGTTATGTAAACGAGGTATCTCTCTTTTGAAGAAATTCCTTCACCATGGAGGCATCATCTCTGACCAATCCCATTGACCTAAGAAAGTCTTTCATCACCACACTTAGTGTGAAGGCCAATAAAGCTAAGCTGAGCCCACTAAAGGTAAAGTATTTAAAGATTTAAAAGATTAGACAATGTTTCTCATTATGTTCTTTTCACTAATTCATTTATTTCCATCAACAAACAAATGATTTTATGAAAGGATGAAAAATTTGGCTTTTGTTACTAGGAATGTATAATATATACGTTCAATGTTTACCCATATTACTTTTAGTGTTCCATGTACTCTAACATTTATATACTCCAACACTTTAGGTGTGGGCCAAGGTAAAGCAAACAATATCATTTATTACGTTTTCTATGTAAAATAATTATTATATTTTTAGAAATTAACTATTTTTGAAATTAAAGTAGTCAAAAACCAATTATATTGTTGTTCATAGAAATTGTCAAATTATTATAGTCTTAAATCAATATATATATATATATATATATATATATATATATATATATATATATATATATAAATAATTGACCTTTCTTCCTATTTCAAAATTTTCAAGTTTATCATTGGGTGTTCTCAATACTACAATTGTTGTGTCCATGAATGAATCCCTTCACATTACTGATATTTTTATATCATTTAATACATTGCCTCGTAATTATGTTAAGAATTGAATTCATAATTTTATTAGCTTACAAGATGGTGTTACATGGTGGATAAAACATATTACTAGTTAATTTGGTAAATTTTATATTAAAATATTATGTGATTACCATGGTGATTGAATTTTTGACTAATTTTTGTGTATAGATGACTTTTATATAATAGTAGCAACAATAAGTGGACAATGGGATAATTGGTTTGGTGGTGGAAACTTGTCGATGTTTGTGATGGGTGTGGTGGCAGTCGTCGTGAGTGTGGTGTTAACGGTTGTTCTGCTGCGAACTTCGAAACCAACACTGTAGGGAGTTTTCATTAGTATTTGAAGTTATACATGTTTAGCTTTCATATATGTGGATTGAGATATTCTATTTCAATCTATTTCAATATATTACATGTTATTGTTTAAGTGTTGTTTTACCAAAAAAAGAAAAACTCGTTATGTTTAGTGTTGAGTTTTGGGTAGCTTGTTGCCTTAATATAAAAAGTAGTCAAATATATATCACATGGTCTAGGTGTAATGTTTGGTGAAGATTCTCGATCTTTTATAGTGGAACAAGTGTTTTACGTTTAACCCTGCAATGTGACATTTAACTAAAAATAAAACAATGTAAAATAGTATCCTAAATTTGAACCCTTATAGTCACATGGATGTCCGAGAAATAATAAAATTATTGTATTTTAGTTATGACATTTTCAATATACGACAAAACTGTTATATATACTAGCGAAGACACAGGTACTATCGCATGCACATGCATGCATTCACACATACATCCACCCACACACCCCGACACCTATACTATCAATTTTCAAATATTAAAAACTTATATTATAATACATATATTTAAACAAAGTGAACATAGGTGTGATGACACCTATATTTTTGCTAGTGTGCTATAGTATGTTTAGTCAAACATAATATGATGGAAATATAACTATTTCGAATATTATTGAAATCATGAAATATCTATGATAAATTAATTAAAGTAAGTAGAAAAAAGTTGATTTAATTATCATTTTTTAAGAGAGAAGAAATAATATTTAAAGTCAGGAGATAATATAATAATTTGTGTGTCTATACATATTTTCGACAAACAACAAATATTTGGCAAAAAAAAAACATCAAATAAAAAATCACATGTGTTCAAATATAATGAAAATTAATAGTAAAAATATCATATTCAAGTGGGAAGAGAATGAATATGAATTTCATATTAAATAAACTAATATCATGAGAATGTAAACAATAAAATAAAGTCAAAACAAAGACAATATCCACTACAGATCGAAGTGCTAACAAACATGATGAAAACATGTGAACATAATCATACAACTTATTATAATACAAAAATCAATATGTCTCTTTTGTGATTAAGTAGAAATAATATATTTTTAAATAATATGATTTAAATATTTACACTATTATAAAACATATTAAACCTAAATCTTCCTTATTATCATAATATATATATATATATATATATATATATATATATATATATATATATTATGCGATTGTTATACATGTAATATATTTAAAGTGAGGAGATAATATAAAAATGTTATTGATCTAATATAATAAATTATTATAGATGGTTTTAATTTACGTATTTTTTACTTTTGTTTTCATTAAGTGTGGCATTATAACTCCACAAAACAATATAGCTTATAGTAATTCCTTTAATTTTTATAAGTGAAATATACTAAATTATTAAACCCAATTGATATATATATATATATTAACAAAAATATTTACTTTTTATAAATGGCACAAAAACTGAAACACATTTTAAACATCAATCTTTATTTGATCTTCTAATTTAAGCAAAATTGATGATATAAATCTATAATACTTTCATTCATACTTTTTTTTAACAACACACATGAAGAAACATGCACGCATACATCCCCCTACACACACGAAGGAACCCACACACACACATGTATGCACCTACACACACATGTCCACACAAACATCCATTCACACACACCAAGACCCACAATCACACCCACACTATCAATTTACAAATATAAATAACTTATGCTATTTATACAAATATTTAAAAAATTTCGACACACAAGTTCGATGACACCTATATTTCCTTAAATATGTTATAGTATATTTAATAGAACATGGAAGTATAATTATGCTGAATATTATTAAAATTATAAAATATATATGGTAAATTAATTAAAATAAGTAACAAAATGAATTTAATTATAATTTTTTAAGAGAGAAGAAAGTAAATAATATTTAAAGGCAAAACATAGTATAATAATATGTGTGTTTATGCATGTTTTCGATAAACAACAAATATTTGACAAAAAAAAAATATAAATCACATAACAAATCACATTAATGTGTTTAAATATAACAAAAATTGATAACATGAATATCATATTCAAGTGAGAATAAGAGGATGAATATGATAACCTTGACTCTGATACTAATTATTAGGATCAAGCGCTTATCACTAGGTCAAAAGCTATATATATATATATATATATATATATATATATATATATATATATATATATATATATACATTAGTCAGGACACAACTCTTTTTACTTAAGAATGTTTCATAATTCGATTGTGACCCGATCTATTTGATGTCTGCTACGAGACAATTGATGTCACCTGCAATATGAAAGTAGAAATAAATCTTGAGATTGATTTTGGGAGAGCAATGAGTTGTGGCTGCTGCCTATTTACACGTGGAGAGAGGTGAAAGAAAACAGATAATGAAATTCACAGATATAAAGTTGAGCTTAGCTTGTGGTGTGTGTGTTTTGTGCATCTCTTCAAAAATTGAGAGAATTGTCATTTGCAGAGTAGGTGAAGATGTGAGTGAAAAGTAAAGGAGAAAATGTGATATGGCAGTGAATAACATTGGGATGATAGGTTAAAATTTAAGCTTATCAGATATGTATTAATGGTGATAGTTAAGATCACAATCCTTATCCACTTATCAACTTGCGTTCATTAGTTTTAGTGCTTTAAATTAATTTTTACCTCTCACCAAGACATCAATGCTACACACTTTTCTAGCAGAAGCTCTTGTAGTTTCCACATATTTCTTCCTGCAACCAAAGTTTTGAATAATATAATAGTTTAGAAACATATAATGATGGTGGTGAAGAATAAATTTAACATATATTTCACTTTAAATTATAATAGAAATTAAAGTTTTAGTTCGACTTGCTCATTATATTTTTTGAAAGTTCGACTTGATATAGTTTTGGAATTTTCATAATTATAAAAAATGGATTGGACCTTTATATCCTATTTTATAGAGTAAGTAATAGAAATGTATACTATGTTATAGACCTTCAATAAACCACCTTGTCTATTTTCATCCATAGGTGGGTTTTGTCTGCTTTTTGTCGTGGGGCTTGTCATTTTCAGAAGTTGCGTTCTAAACATTGGGCGAATCAAATTTGCTTGTTAAAGAATACATTTTCATTTTTCAGAAATTTGGAACTAATTTTCTTTGAAAAGTTTAAGAATTGGAATTATGACAATTAAGTTGGATAGGTGGGGGACATGTCCTGAGAGTGATTTTGAACCTTTTGTTTTTTAAGTTGATCATCATATTTTCAAGAATTTGACCACACTTACATTAATATCCCAGTGTAATTAAATTAGATTGTAAAACTATCAAAACATTAATAACAGAGAATTTAAGTTTGGGTTTTCTCACAATTTTTATCAAATTTTATTTCCCTTTCAATTCAATCAGATTAATTAGTTTAATAATATATAATTTAGTAAAAGTATAAAACGTTAATATTTCATTAAATTTGGCATGTAAATATTATGCATTGAGTTAACATTGATGTTTTACTATTATAGTTTTTCTTAATCATGGGTGAATTTTATATTATTACCAAGTTTTCTTAGTTTATAATTATTTTTATAATGAATTTTATTATATCTAAAATTAGAATGTACAAAATTCTCTTTATCTATCTTCACTAAAATAATTATAATATAAATATATATCTGTGTTAACCTATAATTATAATAACTGTCTAAAAATATAGATGAAGACCATTTTAACTAATTTAGTATACATATTTCCTTGAAAATGAAGACAACCTTTTAAACAAGATACACTCCTTTTATTTTCACATATACCTTATTTATAATTCAAAACACTGATTTTAGATTTAATTTACACAATTAAAAAAAATCAACTTCAAAATTTGAGTAGTTAAGGAATTTAACAATGTATCAAAAATTGACAAGATTTGACTAAAAAAACATATTTTTGAAAAAAAAATAATAAGATTTGAGATATCAAGAAAGATATCATATCATAAGGATGAGGGTGTCATCATAGTTGAGATATGAAGTTTATAGTAATGCCTCATGTTTCGGGTATAGGGGCCAAGCGCCTACAGTTAACACTCAAATTGTTCCTTTTTCTCCTCTTTACGTTCTTTTCAAGTAACATGTCGTATCCTTCGTTCCTCACAATCTTCCTTCTTCCTCGATCAGTGTACCTGTCTAAAAGGCTCCAATGCTTAAGTCAGTTAAGGCCGATCGGTTGATAATTATAACTGCTGTAATAAATGCGAATTAAAGATCCTCACCAACCTACCTGGACCCCTATTTATAGTTTACGGTGTGGACCTGTAGTTAGGACTCCTTAATCATGGCCCAATGGCTTTTTAATTATGATTACTGACTTGTTTTATTTTAATTAATCTGGCTTATTGATCCAGGCTTCCATTTGGCCGACCGACCGAAGGTCGCACGGTCTGACGGGTTGTCTTCTAAAGGTGAGAAGTAGTTTCAAAAGGAGATGAAAGTGGAGGGTGTTTAGTTCGTCTGACTGACGGGCAGTGAATTTAGTCTGTTCAGAGCCGAGACTCCGATGGGCCGGTCGCCTCGGGGTTTGCCACAAGGTAAGTTCTGGGTAGTCTGTAGCCGCTTGACTTTGGTCCGTTTGGCCGATATACCAATAAGCCGTACAGTAGACAAGTCCTCCCAGCCTTGAGCGATGACGAAGGTGAAGCGAAAAGGTTTTTTAGGGAGACACTGTTGTGCCGAGGGGCCAATGGGCCACACAGTACACCTCACATGAGTCTAATTGAAATATTATGAAAAATACTAGTATATATTTCTGAAAAAAATAATGATTTTTAAGATGTTTAAAATTGAAGAAGTATCTTAAGATGTATTTAAGAAAGCTTAATAACTTTGTGAGAATATTAGTTTGAGAAAATATGAGTGAAGAGATCGATGAAGCAGTTATTCGAATAGGAAGTCATAGAACATTGAACTCATGTTGTAGTATATTTCTTTAATCTTTTATCCCCTTCCTTCTTTTGCTTAAGATTTTCTCTTTCCCTTTGATTACTTACGCTTATTTTTTATACTTTTTTATATATTTTAATATTTTTGATAAATTACATAAGTTTATGTTAAAAGAATATATAATAAAGTTTAATATGAAATATATGTATTGTTATCTATTTTATTAACTGGAGACAAAACCAATCACATTAATAATGTAGTAATTGTTTCCTTAAAAACATAAATTTACACAAGTTCATAAGTAGTTGTCTAAAAACAATATAAATATAAATTCATAAATCGAAAGTAAATTTAAACTACTAAATTACGTACTGATGATTATTTAAAATCCAATTTTTACATTATATAAGATTGATTGTTTGTATGATTTGCATTACTTAATATCGGTATTGTTATATGTCATTGCATAGTGCTAAAATATTGAATATGGCTAATAGTTTAATAAAAAACAGTAAAGGTGATATTGATGGAATGAATAACTCTAGAAAGGGGGTTTGAATATAGTCTTGGATAGACTAGGCCATCTAGCACACAAGTAACATAAGCAAATTTTGTATTAGTTCACCCAAACTCACATATTACGTTAAGTTGTTTCTTAAACAAATTGCTCTAGATCGGTATACATACCATTCCTAATTCTAGACAAATACACTAACCACTCATGATTATACATTTTAAGCTCTCTTTAAGATCAAGACATTGTTGAATAAGAAATATGAATAATTCTCAAAGAGAGAACAATTTTAGCTTATTGAGATTACTTTATGTTGTGAAGAATTAAAATGATTTTACTCATTCATAAGGAACACTGAAGACTATTTGATCAATAAGAATTGTAGATTGGAGTTGTGTGTATTCTTCTTCTTCAACTTGATTCCTTTAGATAGTCTTTGTTAGATAAGCATCATAACAATTGTTTGGCTAATTTATGATTTTTTCTTGATTTTTTTTTACTTGCATAGAATCTTTTATGATTTTCCTTGATCATTACTTTTACGAGAAACTTGATATAGAAAGTATTCATACACTTCTTCATTTGTGTTTCCAACTTTAATTGATATAAAAATAACCCAGAAGTAGATTGCATATCTTACAATTGATCTTTGTTAATTTTGTATGGCACAATATATTGTTTCCATAAGCATGTTATTTGTTGATTGTTTATCGTATAAAATGATTTTATACTAAGAGTTTTCTTCGTATTTGTACAAAAGCAATTATCTTTATACTGTGAAAGCTCTAATTATTATGGTTTGGTTACAAAATAGTATTGTGAATATTATAGATCGTCTGACATATAATATGATGATACCATTGGATGACATAGAGACCTTTTGGTTAGCACAACACAAACATCAAAATGTTTAGATAATAAAAATATATTTATGCAAATAAATCACATTTAGTGTTTATCATCAACAAAACTTATAAATTCTCTATTAGGATTAGATCGTTTACATGGACTACACTAGTGCAAATACACATATTACAACCACATTTTAGGTCAACTAGCGCGAAACTGGTGTGAAAAAATAAAAATGGTGGGAAATTTGAAAATTTTGAATACATGTTTACATTAGTTATATGCAAAATTGATTTAATACGTATCATATTGCATCTGTTGTTTCTCCTAAATGTTGTAATAGGTATTTCGTTTAAAATTATATGAAAAAATATGAGATACTATATTGGTTGTGCATTAGAACTAATGTTATATTCCCTTTTCAAGCCCCGCGCTCTAAACGATCTAATCTCTATATAACTCTTTAAGAGAGTGTGATGATAATAAATACTATATGAACAAGTAATAAACATGTTATTGTTTCATGAACATTCTAATGTGTGTTTTGTACAGGTTGCAACTTATTTGATTGTCCAGAGGTTACTACCAATGTTAGACAATTTTCTAGCTTATAGATTCCAAGGTTAAACACTTATGTAACCAAAGTTATAATCATAGAGGATTTCTAGGGAACCCATTAAGGATAGCAAAGGTTACAAGGAAAGTCCACTCCAAGCCTCAAAGGTGTAGCACATAAATGAGATGCAATGATTCTAAGAAGGTTAACTATGGTCGATTTCTATACTATTTTTATATAACTAATGAGTTGGTAAGCAATAGGTTAAAGGCATAAAGGAACCAATAAATGTTTAAACATTTCTTGGAAGGTTCAAGTTGGATTTAGGATAGGTTCTTAGAAGAACAAAGGTTAAAAGTTTGTAGAAGTTATAGAGATGAAATGTGGTGGCTCTTGGTTTTCTTTCTTAGTTTCTTTGCTGCACTTTGTTGTAGACATCTTAAGGAAGATTTATAACAAGGTTTCATGAATTTTAAAGGTGATTTGGGAGGGAAACACCTAAAGGTCATGACCTATAGCTAGGAGAAGGTGGATGAGGTTTCTTGGAGAAACACAAAGGAGTGGTTGGGGTTTGGGGGGGGGGGTATGACTAGTTAATTCTTTTATTTTAGGTTAGGGATGGAATCTTATAAATAACACAAATAACATGCAAGAAATGGAATGAAATAAGACGGTGGAAGATTGTGAATATAGAAAAAATAAATAAATGGAGGGATAAGGTGTGGTATTAATTACCTTACCAAGTGTACACAACTTATATGAAAAACTCAACTAAGCAAGCAACACTCTCATAAAAGAACTTAAAAAGTTATTCAAGCTAAACTAATGTGTATTTCTCAACTTGTATGTTTTACAAGAAGGGATAGTTCTCATTTTATAGCATCAAATGTCACACCTCTCATACCTTAAAGGAGAGTGTTAAACTTCTCCTAACATAGTTTCCTTAGGATTTCCTTATTCCAATTTAGAATAGGCATAATCTAGAAAACAAAAATACAAACTATTATGAAAAAACTTGCCAAATAAGGTTATTCATGAAAGACTGCATTGTATATGTGTGGAAGAAAAAGATTTGTTGCAAATCCTTTTATGGTAGTTGAGTTAGCTTTAAACTCACTAGAATGACTTCCTTGCATTTGATGAACTTTTATGTGAAAGATGCATTTAATGTGGTTTATGCATGAATTTAATGTAACTTCACTTCTTCAAGAAACAAAGAAACATCTTAATGGCTAGTTAAACTTATCAGGTTTTGATCAAAGAGCCTTTATCTGAATATGTGTAAAGACACAAATCTATACCACCTTTTCCAGAGTTGACAGAGCAACAACCACATAGTTGGTGAGACAAAATAACTTTAATGCAAGTTCCAAGAGTCTTTCATGTAATAAAAGCTTAAGTGTAGATTTTCTTGGTGAAACTTAAGGAATGAACATTCCTTGCAATATAGAATAAGTATACAAATGTTCATGAAATATGATGTTTTTTGAACAACTATGTGCCTTTTGCTTGGAGCTTTGTAAATTCTTATTAAACGTAAAAATAAAACTACATAGTGTTATATCGTCTTATATCATCTATTAAATAAAACACTTATGTCTTTTATGATTTATTTGTTTGAACTTACATCTTGAAGACAATGTACAACCATATTTCATGATTTGTTATTATTAGGACCTAAACAAAGTCAGTGGTGGATCTTGAAATAAAATTTAGGGGGTGCCAAAACAAAGGATTAAATATGTTTTTAATCTCTGAACTTTGACGCCCAAATTGAAAATTGTCACAGTCCAAAATTTTAATACATTTTAATCCACAAACTTTACAAATGAATGGATATAATCCTTATATCTATTGTGTTAAAATTTGTTTATGTATCAAACGCTTTCCTAATAGATATTAAAGTCGGGACGTGTTAGATAGTGTAAACAATTCAAATTATAGTATAAAACATATTTGACAATTAAAAAAAATTAACATAATTAGGTTAAAAGGATTATATCAATTCATTTTTTAAATTTAAGGACAAAAATATATTAAAGTTTTTGATGTGTCAAACACATTTTATAGTATATATTCAAGCTGAACTGTGTTAGACTGGTAAACAATTCAAATGATAGCATGAAACACATTTGACACTTTTAAAAAACTTTACGTAATTATATTAAAAGGATTATATCCATTATTTTTTAAATTTTGGGACAAAAATATATAAAAATTTTGGACATAAACAAATTCTAATTTTGTATTAAAACTTCAACACTAAAAACATATTAAAATCCAAAATAAATATATAAAATTTTTGAAAATAATAAATACATAAAATATATTAAAATTTTAAATATATATAGAAGAAAAACAAAAATTGGAGGGGGCCATGGCCCCCTATCATTGCATTAAGGTCCGCCATCAAACTTTTCCGTTAGAATCTCTCCCTTTTTTCTAGTGCTTAAAACAATAGATTGAAACAAATATGATGTTTTCTAAAAATGTTTTCAACATATCAAGTTTTCATTAAATATTTTTTAAAACAAGAAAAATACATATTAAAGTGCTTTTCATGTGTGATCAAATTGTTGAATCATAATATGAATTCTTATTAGTTTAATGAGATAAAAAAGATATTTTTTTTTATCATTTTAGTTACAGAGAAGATCCTGAAATGGTTACAGTGGGTGAAGGAAGTTAAACATTGCTTAATACAGAGTGTTTTGCAACAGAATCGCTATTTTGTTTTATTCTTCATACACTAGTTTGTTACACACATGCAAGGCTGAGCATGAAGGTAGTCATGGCCTTCCATTGACTAACTTATCATCAATTGAGGCCCAATTGTAGCCCACTCCTACTTCTACTTTTGACACAAAAAATATGCTAACTTATACACCTTTTTCTAATCCTATATACATTTTTTACAAGACTAAAAGTAACGAAGAAAAATTCTAAAATCGACTCTCCATAGTAGAAGAGTCTTCTTTATTTATTTTTCTTATTTTTCCTCCTATTTCAAAGATTGATATATAGATACTAATAAAGAACTATTGAATAAAATATTGTACTAAATGAAAAGTGTATTTAAAAAAGAAGAAGAAATGAGGTACTTTAATTTTGGAAAAACTTTTATGAAAAGAATTTTGAGCCTTTATTTCAAAAGCATATTTTCTCTTATCCTATACCTATATGATAAGAAAAAGAGCTACTAGTCTAAAAGAAAAAAAAAGAAGCTTTTTTAAAATAATTTAAAAGTATATATACATTTATATTATAAAAATCTAATAGCAGAACTGAGAATAATAAAAATCTAATAGCAGAAAATTTGCGTGAAATTCAAAGTTTTGAAGAACTTTCTAGTAAAACTTCTCTCTATATAACATAAAAAGTTTTCATAATGTCAACTTTAATAGTAATGTTGTTGCCACCTGCACTTTCTCTGAGAGCATGTTGTAATAGCCTTAATATATGGAGGTAAAGTTTAAACATTCTGGATGTTCGATAATCGGAACCTGTTCCTGCATAGAACAAATAAGAGGTTAGGCACAAATGTCACCTTACTATGTAGACTATTATCTCCTCAGTTGGCCTCTTCTCGGTCGATATATGTCAACTTGAACCCAGGAGGGGCTACCTACAGAAGAATCTCCGAAGCTCAAGTAAGTCAAAGCTCTTAGAGAGTCAAATCAGTGATTAATGAATGCGTACCTTTAAATGATGGGGTCCACGTGTATTTATAGAACATTAATGATGTTTGACCATTTCATGGGCTGGGTCTTGACTTGGGCTCTAGTCTGGGCCATGAATGGGCCTGGGCCCCAACCCAGGCCCTTGAGACCTATTGAATGCGGGGGCATCGATGTTGGCTTAAGTTTATTGGAGTAGTCGGTCTCGACCGGCTACTTGACTAGATGGCTTATGTTGGTGATGTGAAGTGCTAACTCGGCCTAGCCTGGGTACTGGGCGGTTTCGATATGCACACTGTTTACTTGGTTGAGTTTGGCTAGGTACGATACACCAGTCCCCCAGCCTTGTCTGATATGGGTTGTCGGTCAAGGATGATATGTGTTGATAAGCTAGCAGAACCGGCTAGGTGTGATACACCAGTCCCCCAGCCTTTAAGTGTGGTGAACAATGTTAAGGCTTAGAATTTGCAACTGTCAGAAGGTAGGTGAAAGGGTGTCAGTCGGTCACATCGAAAAAGTTTTGGCGCCGTCATTTTGAAGTGGGATCTTTCGCAATGATGGTGTCGATTGGTCTGTGATATGGTTTTGGCGGGAAGAGGTTCGTCGTTTGGGATCGCAGGCTATAAATGTGTGTTTGCAAATAGATAAGGGGTTACTTGTTTCATTTGTGAATTCTGAATTTAAAGACCTTGTGTGCGTAAAAGTGTCCGACTAGTCCTCTATTTCGACCGACATCTTCCTGTAAAAAACGAAATCAGGTATGTCCAGTAGTAGTAGCGTGTCTTCGTCTAGTAGTAGTGAAAGTACTGAGTCAGATAGAAGTAAGGATGGACGACTTGGCGGTGAGGGTACAGGTTCTGGAGTTGTTACAAGCGGGATGCCGATAGAGGTGGTGAGGGAGGTTCGAGAGGATCCTCCTGAAGAGTTGGAGGAGAGTAACTGGCCGGCCAAAGGTGGCTATGGATGGGTTGCTGCTGATGTTCGTGACCAATCATCCTTATTTAGGTGGTCTCGTCTGTTAAACTCTTGGCTAAACTGCACACCCGTTATGTCCAGGGGTGTCAGCGGAGACATTGTTTCGCTGGAGAGGGTGAGTGTCGTCGACCAGGTATGCCACGGGCAGGAGGGGGTGATGAGTTCAAATTTTTGCCCTCATTTAATATTTAAATTTGGGGATTTAATTGAATTTTCTGTGCTTAAAGATTGATTTAATTAGGATTTGTGATTATTGGATTTATTGAGTAAGTTTGGTA
>Ga0214544_1008567_pt1 | contig 16880 bp, 17 predicted proteins | sample CNSS3metaG_FD_160074 | JGI IMG/M metagenome (GOLD analysis project Ga0214544, IMG submission 160074) | Root nodule microbial communities from cowpea collected in UCLA plant growth center, Los Angeles, California, USA - CNSS3 | ecosystem: Host-associated > Plants > Roots > Nodule | place: USA...
AACCAGAGCATTTTCCATAGCACGCATTCAGAGAATTCAGGATGAGTCTCACTAATTAATCTCACATTTACACAATCCACTCTAATAATGTAATGTCTAAGAACGTAAGTTTTATTTATTTTTATCAATAGACAATTTGTTTTTACCTTAAAATATAATTATTTTAAATCAGGAAGTTAATTTTTCATTCTTGAAATCATCTCTAAGAGTTGCCTGTAGTATTCTTAAAACTAAAAATACATTTTTATTCAATTTTTTTACCACTAGAACAATTAATGTGGTAAATTCTTACAAGAATTATTGCTTATATATGCATTGGTTTTCAAAAACTGAGATAATAGTAAAGATTAATTTTTAGTTTTTAAAGGTTAGACTGTTTGACAGAAAACTTATTGATATTGTTTGGTTATTTTATACTTATCTGATATTTTAATAAATTTGTGCTGTTCAATTTATACAAATATATCTTGCAAATGGTGATATTAAGACGCATGAAAACACTTACCACACTCCGGATAATGCAGGGTGACACAGAAACGAAGTGAAAGAAGCGAGGTAACCATCACCATTTTCATCACGCACGAAGTATTTACCCGATGCTGACACCCCATAAACTCTCACGCTGCCACCATCTCCGTCGCTGCGAGAAGAAACAGTGAGAAGAGAGTAGCTAGCAAGCAATCGCAGCAAACGCTCCAGTCGATTGGTCAAATCACGGCGGTGTTGTTGCTGTGTTGGTATTAATAACTTAGAAGAGATTTCAGAAGGTGACATGAACCCATCACTCTCCGCTGAACCTTCCTTCGCAATTATGTCAAACACGTTGAGCTCAATTGCAGCGTTTAGAGCCGCCGGAAACACCACGTTGGAACCCAGCACCATGGCACGGAGGGTGGCTTCAGTGTCGGTTTTTTCCACCACAACATGGTTCTCTTTCTCTGAAAAACACGATCCCATGTTAATCTTGGTTAATGCATGTTCTGTTTTCTATGTTTTGGTTTCCTCATCTACGTGCTGTTTTTATAGCCACTTCAACACCTGTGGGGTAGCGTATAGTTTTGCTTTTAGCTCTTCGCCATTCTGATATTTCCAAACTGTTGTCAATTAAATAAAATAATGATTTTTAAATTGCAATCATGTTTTACCCTATGAATACTACCAAAAGTAATATTTAGCCCTAATTTTAAATTTGTTGCCTCTGTCTCCTCCTATCTTTCTTTTTCTTATCAACGGAAAACGAGAATCCTGTGGTTGAACTCTGCAACTGCTAATGAGTGCTTGCAAAACCCTCACGTGTTTTCCACTCTCTTCTTCTTCTTCCTTCTTCAGACGAACCTTTATCCTCCCACATCAACGTCTAACCCTCACTCGGAAATGTTCCACGTCAGCCCTAACCGCCGAAGAATCCGAACTCCAATATCCGACCGTCCAGCACCTCCTCACCAGCCCCGACGGTGTCTCCACGCTCATGAAGATGGACCGCAAGCCTCTTCTCCCTCACCACTCTCATGTGCCTCGCTGGTTCCCCTACATCGACGCCTTCCGCTGTCAAAACGGCACCGTTTTGACTAGCGCCGAGGTCGTTGAGGTCCTCGCACCCTGCATCTCCGAGGACCGGTGGCGGAGGTTTGGGAGCGTGGTTCGGAACCGGAGCTATTCCGTCTGCCTTGTCGTCGAAGGGCTCTGCGACTTCGGCAACGTGTCTGCGGCGTTCCGGTCCGCCGACGCGCTCGGCGTTCAGTCCGTCCACGTCGTGTCGTGTGACACCAACAAAAGGTGTTGTTGACATTGTAGAGGTGAAATTTTAGGAGCATTCTCGTTTCACTCTCAGATAGGTTTAGTTTTTCTACTTAGATTTGATGTATCATAGAGTAATCATATAATTCATAGTGAGTAGTCTTGATTTCAATCAGCAATGCGGATATTTTAGCTTCGATTAGAGAGAGTGAACCATCGTTTTAGTTACTGAAAGGATATACTGTTACATTAGTTTAGATAACATTAATCCATCTGTAAGTGCAATCTATCAATAACATTAATCCAAAATTAAAAAAATAAAGTGATTACATAATAACATCAACGTATGTTTTGGGGATTAACAAGACAGTAAGTTGTTAGGGATTAACATGACGTATGTTTCAGACTTCATTGGAATTTTCTTAGGTTTAGGGACTAATCTGATGCAACTGTGCCCCTTTTGGGACTAAATGGTGATTATTCTTAGATTTTTTTTCGGTCCATGGTCTTGTTAGATATTATGAAACTGATGTCAATGCATCAAGTTTCGGGAATATTTTAAGGCATTATTATTATGAATTCTGATTTGTGTTGTTTATTCATTATTGAAACTGCTGGTGTTATTTCTGGTGATTATGGGATGGGTCTTAGGTTATGATTTCGTTATTATCCAGTACAACTGAAGTTAGGAGACCCTTTTTGGTTGAAATGTTTTTTATGGCTTCCTTGTTGCAGGTATAAGGATAATCGACATGTAAGCATGGGTGCAGAGAAATGGTTGGACATTGAACTGTGGGACTCTACGAAGGAGTGCTTTAAAATGTTAAAATCACGTGGTTATCGAATTGCCACAACTCATGTGGGAATGGATGCGGTATGATTTGCTTATACTATATTTCTTTGCCTATTGTGCTTTGTTTCAAATATTTATATATATGATCCCAAGTACGGATAAAGGTGCGTGTTGTGTTACGTAAAAGTTAAAACTTTGTTGAATCTCTAACATGGGTATTTCCAGAGATATTGTGTACCCTGTAATCATAGTATATATTAGTGCCTTGCATTCATTGTTGATTTTCATTATCACAAGTCCTTAAACTAAATGTTGAAAATTTTCAATTGATATGTCAGTTTATGTTACTAACATTTTTCTTGTTGTGTACAGGTTTCTATTCATGACTTAGACTGGTCGCACCCAACTGCAATCGTGGTTGGAAATGAAAATAGGTTAATTCGTGCCTTTTCTTTATGTGCTATACTTAATTTTATAAACCATTGGATATAGAAAATTCCGTGTAATACTTTACACAACGCAAATGGGAGCCCTATGTACTGTCATTTATTCTTGTTGGCTTAAAATATTAACTGTTGGTCAGGGAATCACCAACAATCTTGACTTTGAAAGAAAATGTTAAATTGTTGTTATATTTCCTGTGACTTGGGTTCTACTTTTGCTCAGGTTTTGTATGTATTTAACAATGATTATGTTCACGTTGCAGGGGTATTAGTGATGAGGCATTGGAGTTGTCAGATTTGCACTGCAGTATTCCAATGGCAGGAATGGTGGACTCTTTCAATGTTTCAGTCGCTGCAGGAATCCTCATGCATCATGCTGTTTGTAATAGAATATCTCGCATGGTAATTATTTTAGTTATGTATGTGGTGATCAATGAAGACTCGTACGTATATTTGAATCTTATATCTGGATTTTGTCATTTTAATAGTGATTTTGCGTTGAATACTTATGGCAAATCTTTATTCTTAACACTCTCCATCTGATGAATTAAAGAGCATCTTTCATTTTGTCTGAAGTCAAGGAATTGAAAAAGCTGCTTCTCAGTTTTGTACTTCTAAATTTGATTAATCCTGAAAACCGGTAGATTAATTTATTTAATTTATCATGGAATTTTTTTGTTTTAAAGAAGGAATTGATAGAATCGGTAGAAGGTACAATTGTGCAAATGGGGTGAGGGGAAATCAGGTATCCTGAACTAAAAGAAAACAGTGAGCCAAAAAGGATCATAAAATTACATCAGAGCTGTTTAATCCCTGCATATACAAATAGGAAATAGAACCTCTTTTGAAATATTTGTGAGCATAGCACATAAAACACAATTGATTTTTCGTGTAAATAAAGATATAAACAAGATATACTGTTCAAACAATTTTTTATGCCATTGTCAAAGTTTGCTGCATGCCTTGACATCTTAGGGGATGAATTTTCTGCAACATATGCAGGGTCGTCATGGTGATCTGACTGTAGAAGAATGCCAGATTCTACTTGCAGAGTTTTCACTCCGCCATAGCAAGAGTTCGATCAGTATTGTCGAGGATTATGCAACGCGTAAAGCAGCAACATTTACCTAACAGCAACAACAGGAAGTCAAACTTCTTCTGATTGTGTGTTTGGCTGCTTCTTTGTCCTCGACAAGGAGACAAACCAGAGACTATATTGTTCTGATTGATTCCGACAAAGTAGCTTAAGCTGAAACATGGTGTGCAAGGCTCGCAGATTACCAACTACCCAGCTTCTGTTTAAGAGTATAGATTATTTCCTTAACCAATGTACTTAGAAACGGGGAATGATGCCATCCAAATTGTAATGGTATTTTCTTTATGTGGATTTTTCCGGGCATTAGATAAAAATGTTGTTATCAAACTCTTGATGTATTTTTACACGAATGGATGATTCTTTAATTTGTTTTAACATTGAAACTAAATCCGACAAGAAAACTGGTGAAATTTTGCATTAAAAGGCTCTCAACCTCATCTTCAGCAAAATGCTACTCAATCACTAACATAATACAAAAATTACACTCACTGCCCAAGCCTTTCGCCAATGAAAATTTACACGGCAAGACAGTTGGAGGAATGAATGCACTTGCTACATCGCACTGTGAGGGACTAATGGTTGGGGGATCATTTTGCAGCAATACGTTACACCAGTTAATTGGATATGAACTTTTCATATTATGTAAAAAACTTTATTATTATAACAAAGAATCATCACTAGAATGTTCATCATTGGATATATTTGATGACGAATATCCTGTATTAGCAGGACCAAACAATAATTCTAGGCAGAAGTCAGGACCACATATTGAACTTCCCTTCTTCCCAACTTTGTCCAACTCTTGTACTGTGAGCTACAAAATACAAAAGGGAACACTGTCAACACACTGGATTCCTTACTTAATTGTACATGACATGCCATATGAAGTTCATTTCATATTCACAGTTGCATTTCTAAAATAATATCGTGTAGTTAAAATCTTGATAACTTAGTTTGTTTTGTCTACTCGCTTATATCTACTCGCTTATATTTCCTTGTTTATTAGTATAATGTCAGTGTTTAATAAGCCTCACGTTCAAAAGATTTTCCATGAAAAAGGACATAAAGGATGCGATGAGTGTATCAGCAAACAAAACTAAACTACCAAGAATAAAGGATGCGATTAGATTACCTGTAGCAAGCTGTTCTTAATAAAAGCTGTATTAAAACAACAGTAGAAAAGACGACCACCTATCATTTTCTCATAGAATATGACACGTACATCTCCAGTTACCTGTCCAAATATTTAAAGTGAAATCAGAACATTTGCTGGTAGAAGTGAAAATGGATATTAGTAAAAGAATTCCAATACTTCTTGAGGTTGTGCAGTTTCATATTCTTTTTTCACAATTTGTAAAACATAAATGAGCAAAACCAATACAAGGGTGATAGGAAAGAAACTGATTACAAAAGGACTAAATCTTCCTCATTGATTACTTACTTGTATAGGTTTATCAAAGTAATGGTCCAAACATGACTTCTGGTATATAACAGGACTCTCTGTGTCCATTTGAACTACAATGCGAGGTTCTTCTGTTTCTGATTGCTTTCCATCACTATCCTCTTCAAGAACAGATATATAATAGCGAGGGCTGTTGTTTCTCTGATACCCTTTCTTAATCTGTCTACAGCTGCTACGGTAAGCTTCCACTGGTGGACGATACACCTGATCAGGAATCTGGGAACAAATAGGAACCCATCTTGATGAGTATAAAAACCAAGTCTTATATCTAATACATTATTTAGGGATGTTCATATATCCTACAGATGTGTTGGGAAATACTAATAATCAGCTCAATTACCAGTTTTGTACAAGTATTCCAACCTAAATCAGACTATTAACGTGTAAATAATCCAAATTAGCATGCCAACAAGAAAATAAATATAATGTGTCCTTTATAAACCATTCTAGAAAGATAATTCAGTATTCCAATCATTGTTGCATCATAGATAGTGGTGAACTAGCCTCTTGTAACTCTGAGATGACAAAGAATATAGTGTCAATGTTGACTGTATCATAAAGCCTGATTCGCCGCAATTCTCTGCCAAACGGTTGAGGCAACTTCACTTGTGGTGTTCCATTTCCAGTTCCTCTTGGAACACAATTAGAAAGTAGACTATCCCAATATGCCACATAACGTCTTTGACTTGGTATTGATACCTGATCTCACATAGGCAATAACATTTAGTGAACTTAGTTCTTTGATTAATTTCCTTGAGTTGAAAGAAAGTACATATTATTTTCACTTTCAGACCCATTTCATTTCTTATCAGTTTACCATTAGTGGATAGTCATTGCTTTTTTGAAAATGATAAACATTAGCAAAAACTTTTGTTAGTGAAGATAGATTTACTTTTAAAATTGTTGGAACTATACCTAATTTAACTTACTCCTTCATTATTGGTTGTTCGCCTATCTGCATATAGTTGAAGAGCCTCATCTGCTGACATACCGCAATAAGTTAAGTATGCACACACCATTAATCCAGTTCTACCTTTTCCTGCCTGCATGATACCAAAGAATACAAATAAGAACAAAATATACTAGTTATAGTTTGATGTGCTAGAGTATTCTCTTCTTTGTATCAAACTAATTAATCTTGGAAGCATCCAACCAAAATTTCGCTTACTTTTAAGTTACATTGATATATAAGAGGGCTCGGATTTATACATAGTTTAAAGTGGAAAAATCTGCACAATCTTTATGAAATATCAAATATAAGCTTCTAGGATCATTAAGAGTGAATAGCCATAAGTCCATAAGAACTTAAGTCCATTTGTGGCAAACTTTCAAACAACTTTAAAACTAATTTAGATAAGTGAAGGCTTCATTCTGAAGATGAAGTGAAGTCCATAACAACTTAATCCCATTTGTAGCATACTATGATATTTATTGAGTTATTTATTTCCCCAAAATTTAATGTGATGAATTCTAAATCTTATTTGAAATTTGCTAAAGATTCTAACAGGAAGTGTGACCTCTCATACCATGCAATGAATAACAGCAATATTTTTGGGGTCACTTGACAGCCATGAATCCACACTTTCACAGAAATCTCTGATCATTTGAAGAGATGGCACATGGTTATCATCAAAGGGGTATGCTTCCACACGTCCATAAAAGTGAGCAGGATCATAACTTTCTTCTATACAGAGATTATAGATCTGAAAATTTTAGAAGTGGTATACATTAGCTATAACAATGAGTGATAGTGGGATAGGTACAAACAACAGCCTCTACAACTGTCATTTGTCGACCTTGATAACTAGTCAGAAGATCGAACAAGAAAAAAATTCCTGATTAGTCTTCACAGTAAACATATGATAAAATAGATAATAATAGTGTCATTCACTTTCATGAATATGTAAGTTATATCAGAGAAATGAAGAAAAGTAGATATCAGTAACAAGAAATGAAAAACGAAAATCATATAACCCACAAGCGACCTCTATGTCTGACAAGTACACAAATAATTGGCCTGAACTCAGGGGATAAGTCTGGAGGTTTTCATCAAGTAAATATAACATCAGTTCCATTTGAAAGATTGCTACAAGAAACTAACGACTGCCATGCCCAAGACTAGATTAAATAACAAAGACACACTAAAAGAAATTCTGAATTTAAAGAAAAAAACATCCGATGATTGATATCCAAAAAATGTACAGTTCAATAGACATACACATTAGAGCACAACTATACAAGTATGTATAATCATGATGAATTTCTAATACATTGAAGGTAGACAAGATCAATGATATGCAGTATACATGACTATGAGTTGAAGGTGCACCTTATAATGCTCATAATGTCTCATGTCCAACACAGATTTAACCTGCCAGAGAGGATTTCGATACATTGCTCGCATTCGTTGAGAAGGAAATGACATTGCTAATACTCTATCGGTGATATATGACATGTCAAGATCATAACCAGCTATAAGCATTCTCCTCCGTTGCTTAGATACCAAGTTACGAATAAAATTCTTGGTTAGGTAATTGATCATGTGATGATGTATACTTAGGTCCTCAGCTTTGGGTGGTTCCTGCTTTGTAAGTTTCAACCCCATCAGGTTGATATGTCAGGTTCGCCACTGACAAGTAACCTATGACAAAATAAAAAAGTTTGTAAAATACAGAGTGCTAAGGTTAGATGCACAATCAAAAAGAAAAAGAAAAGAAAAACAGTGAACTGCTTAAAAGGGAAGTGAGATAATGTCACCAATAAATAAATATTTACAAAGTTGTTGAGAAAGATAAACATAAAACAAAAATGTTGAGAAACTTGACTTATTTTAAGCCATTATTGATCATTAATTCATGAAGCTTTATAGTACAATTTCCACTCTATTGCAGGGTGCACAATTATTCATGGAAGAAACAAAAGCTTATAGGAAAATAATATCCATTCTCAACCAACTAAGAAAAAACATGGAAGCATTACAAGTGTTTGTCAGGTACTTTTTTTCATATTATACTAAGAATTAAATACAATTCAAACAACATTATATAGAAGCTGCGATTATACTAATTATTTAACAGAAATTATAGGTTTCAGGCAACATCAGGTTGTTAAAGGTTTTAAACCACAGTCTTTGATATTATGGTTTTTGAGGTCTCCACAACGCAACGTCGTCATATTTGTCCGCAATTTACCATAATGTTGATAATTGTGACACCATATCACAGCAATAAGCAAGAGATTACATCCTCCAAAGTATAAGTTATAAATTGCATTTATGATCCATAGTAAAAGCTGAACAAACGATCTGGCTAAAGTTATCAAATTTTGTATATTTTTTGTTGTAAGATTTCCTTTTCAAAAAGTTAAAACATTTGCGCATAAATTTTCCGTCCCAGATCACTACAGTAAAACAAATATGTGATTTTTCACAGCCACATTATCCAACAAAGAAAAAACGAAAACAAAAGACAGAGAGGGAAAGAGAGAGAAAGTGGTTGTGATGAATGATGATACTTAATTAAGCGGAACATGTAGCTGCAGATCGGGGCTCTGAAACTGGAATAGCATAAAACAGCAAAACCTAGGGCTCCAAAGGAAAGTAGGAGACCCTAGAGAAGCTGATGAGGAGGTGAAATGAGGAGGACCTCCATGACCCATGTTGTGATAGGTTAGGTTGGTAACAAAAGAGAGAAAAATTTGGGAATGGGATTGGCAGAAATGATTTGCCATATTTAGAGGTAATGATAACCTCATTTCATCACAATATCGCCAAATTTGGACACAACACAGCCGAAAACATAGGAAAGGCTCTGTTTTTTTTCTGTTCTGTCCTGTCTTAACTCTGTTCTTCCCCACTAGTTTTTCTCTCTTCTGTTATAAGGCATTTCACAAGGAACCAAACCACTTTACGCTCTTCGTTCACTTCACTCATATATGACTTTACAATTTTTTCTGTTCGTAGAATTTATTATGAAATGCATAATTTCTCCTGGTTTCCAAAATTGTCATTTTTTTTATAGATTAAGGTCTTACAAGTCATGTGATGTGAGAGACATGCATTGAATTAAAACTTTAATGGTTTTTCAAATATTTAAATAATTTAATATTATTCTCAAACAATTAGAAATCATAAATATGAAATTTGGGCAATCTGAATGTACATTGTATAAATTAAATTCACATTTAAATTCCTGTATGGTATGACCTCAATTTAGTCTGTACTGTGAAATCAAATAATTACTCGAACATGATTAGTTTACTCACTAAAATCCATTTTCCTCCTTTTTTTTTTCTGATGTGATCTCATATTTAGAGTTTTTGACTTCTTGGTTAGATCTTAAAGAACTCCATAAATATTGCATCAAGTGTGAGACTTGGTCCCTTCTAAAGTTCACTGTCTCACTCTCTAAACATGAACTTCGTAAGAATTGAACCTAAGTCACCCTTTTGTATAGCAGGGAAATTCTCGTACAATAATGTAACTAAATCTGACTAGTTCTTCTCAATCAGTTATTCATTTTGCTCAAGATGCAAATCCCATGAAAAAAATCACTGTCAAACTTATAATAAAATGAACAAACAGGGCACAGATGATTTTGCAATTACTCACACTTTCTTGCTTTCTAGTATACATTTCATGAATAATTCCATGGCTTCCACAACAACTTCAAAAATCATACGGTTTAATGGAGTTGAGACAGTTTTATTGAGGATGAGGAAGCAACAACAATATGAAGAACATGGATAGAAGCTTTCATTCAAGATGGTCATGTGGCCTTATTGACATGAACATTGCAGCATATTGCAAGAGCCGGCGCTCAGTGCCTCCACTCTCTCTTACAGGGGTCACCGGACCTCTAGTCCTCTGCCTGTAACGTCTCCAAGCAAATTGAATGTTGACAGCAGCCCAGGTTCTCCAATTGGATGAGTAATATCTTGCTGTTCTCTTCAGCCTCTCGTTGGCAAACTTGTACCTGAAGTGATCGGTGATGTACCTCAAGTGCTCTGCATCAAGGCCAAAGGCTTCTGCTGATTCAAGGCACACAAATGTGGCTGAGGACGCCGGAAGTCTGTCGATAAACGGCCGGCGAAGGCACCATGAAAGTAGCTCGTCCCCCAAAAACCCTCCTGGCTCAAGGATGCTTGAGGCCACCATGCCTTTGCTCAGACTTTGGCTGCGTTTTATGCGTCCTCTCACGATGAACACCATCCTTGGTACAGGATCACCTTCTCTGATTATCTGTTTAACAAGAGCATTAACAACATCATGATCTTTTGCACATGGAAGAAAATTTGGTATCAGATGATGTCAATTGTTTACATGACTAATACCTTTTCATCTTTAGAGAACACCAAGGGCCTCACCCTGTCACAGATGTTGTCAAGAATAAGTTCATCCAAGTTGTGGAACAAAGGAACCTGTCAAACAGAATAAGTTCAATGCTTCAACAACATTCTTATTTATAACAAAATGTTTGGTTAACTAATGTTTTACTACATAGGAGCTTCTTTCGTTTGTTTTTCTTTGTTTAACATCTAAGGATACTACTGTTTTACTTTTCGGGAGTGAATATTACTGACCTTTCTAATGAGGTCGAGGCAAAGATGGCGCTTGATGTCCCTCCTCAGCCCCTCAGGCAAGTCTTTGATCATTTCCATTTCATCTTCTCCTCCCATGGCAGCCCATCTCTGACGTTCAAAATGGCGAACTCTTTGCCTTAATCGTGACGGCAACTGCCTCCTCCTCATCCACCACTCCATATCTCGACATCTCAGCTGCATCTTTCTCTTCTTTGCCATCACAGCATGTAAGAATACCTGGGAATGACCCCATTTGTTACACCATGTTTCAGTGTGAGCATCTTTTCATACTCAACAATAATGGTTTTTGCATACCTGAATGTTACCAATCAACAATGTGAAAAGCAATAGTCCACTGAGTACGATGCATATGCTGAAAATTACTTCCAGCCAGTTACTTGTGGGTTCAAGATCATTTCCGAAAGTGCTGCAAGAACAGTAGGGATTATTCAAACAGGCGAGAAGCTTTATGGCATTTGGATACATCTCAATCAAACGCATTTGGGAAACATTTTTTTGCATGAACCCAAATCTAATCTATTGTCTGAATTCATTAAAAAACTACCAACTAGCTAAAACAATGCTAGATGTTTCTGTTTAACTGATTAACTATACGGTATTTAGATATTCTAACATGAACAATTACGAACTTGTTGACTTGAAAAATACTAACATAAACAGTCTGGTTATTAACCAAATTACCTGAGGGTCATCAAACCCCAAAAAATGGGATAAAGAATCTTTACAGCCAAAGAGTTGCTTGATATGACTGGAAGTGCCCATTGGTAGATCCCATATTTGAAAGGTCCTTCAACATCTAAGCAATAAGGCTTTTTCAACGCTACTGTTGAGTTTCCACCACAAGAATCTCCTATTGCGCCTGACAAAGACTGGTAGCATACCTCCTCTGAGCACGACACAGAAAGATTGCATCCATTAGTTCTCTCACACTGCTGCCGAAGGCATGACGCAACTCGTTGAATTGCAAGGACGTACCAACACCCTCCAGCAACCTACAAATTAACCACGAGGGAAAAGACAAAAATGTTCACATTTTTAGCAATGAATTCAGTGACAACTTCATCATAGAAAGGCTCAAACTTTAGTTATAGGGGGTTTACTTACATGGGAAGCAATAAAATAAGCTATGAGATTGAGACCAAAGCCCCACCAAATGGTTCCAAAGATGTAGCCCGTGACTTTTTGCATTCTCCTCATCATGCAGATGCTGTGGTAAACCTTGGGGAGAAATTGGAACAAAAAAATCAATAGCATTATGGTCATAATGATTTTGATTCGCTCTTCTCTTATCAATTTTGGCACTATCAACCAAAACACAGCCTGCAAACAGAAGGAGAATGTAGTTAAAAGCGAGTTGACATCCTTTAAACAGGAAGAGACACAACACGCAATAGGGTATCTGTTAATTTTATTGGCCTTTTTAAGTATATTCTATTAACAATGTGACAACATTTGGATGAAGACAAAGGTGTTTGTGACTGTGAAACATTGACACACTGTTAATAAATATATTTCACTGTGCTACTGACCATGTGAGATGTCTATGGTTTGTAGTCCTGTAACACTCGATGGAATGTAGCAGACAGTGAAATCAAACATTCAACAGTGTATGCTTGAATTTGAAATGAATTTTAGTTTAACTGTATCTAAAAAGTTGTCAAAGATGTTAACACAATATTCAATAACTATTGTTTTCACTTCAGGCAAACTTCCAATTTGGTCACTTCAATTATTATGTATAAAACTATTATAAAATAATGAGTGATATGTTAAAATAGCACATGTTATATATGCTACAAAGAAAATGGATAAATAAGATTACACAGAAAAATGTATCAATTACACTTTTGTTTCCTTTAATTTAGATTATGAACAGTTCGCTCTTCCAATCTCTTTTTCTTGAACATAATCTAGTCCCCGTGTTTAAACTAAGCAAATTTGGTTCCTGTTGAGGTTTTAGTCTAACTGAAATCCCTAAATTCTCCTTTTTACATTCCTACACTTCACAAATGGAATCGATCGAATTGTTTTCAACCTTTTTCCACTCAAAATATAATAAATTTTCCATCTACAAACCCTAATTTCACATCCTGCAAATATTATTAACTTCTCACAAAAAAATTACAACTTCTAAAATTAGAAATTGTTTTATAATAGTTAAAGATTAACAAGTTTATCCAAATTTACTAGTTAAGTATTTCAAACTTCAACATTTTTTTTAAAAGAGTGCAAATGACATTCCTTACCATTATTTTCATTATAATTTGAATTTGAATTTCTCCTTAATTTAAAAAAATATATATATTTTTTACCTATATCATAGTCTGTATCATTATATAAAGTAGATATATTATTTTATAAGACAATTTTATTCTTTTAAGAGAAGGAAATTTTTTTTAACTACCTATATCGTCGTTACATATAATTATGCAATTTTTCCACCAAATATAATCATTTAACTTTCACAAGGTAAAATAACATAAATGAATAATATTTTTAATTTTTAAATCATTCTTTTGAAATTACAAACGATTTTATATTGTATTATTCAAATTAAAAAAAAATACAAATATACACCTTAAAAGTCCATATGTTTCCTCTCATCATTATATATCATTATATTAAGGAGATGATTTTTTTAACTTCCTTTAATGTTATTTTTTATTATTTAACAATTTTATCCTTTAGCAAAAAGATAGATATGTTTTTCTTAACTACTTCTATTGTCACTGTATAAAACTATTTAACTTTTTTTACCCAATATAATTGCCTAGCTTTTCTGTTTAAAATAATATAAACTTAAATTTTTAAATTTTTAAATTATCATTTTAGCATTCTATATTTTTTAATTGTATTATTTAAATTTAAAAATAGGGATGAGGGTAGGGATGTGTCTCCCATAACTTTTTTAATTCTTTTATCATTACAGAATCTATAGATAAATTATCTGTTTGCAAGTGTGGATAGAAAGCAAAAATTCAATTTCACTTAATTAGAAATTGTAAGTAGAAGAAATTAATTTTCTTCCACTTTTTTTTCAACCAAAAAAAAATCCCTATTGATATTATTTTATTTTGTATGAATTTTTCTTACACTGACTCACCCAAAGCCTGGAATATTGTTATTGTGCGTGAGCAAAAATGGAGATAGAAGAAGGATGAAGTGAGTGTGGTGTGAAGAAAGGAAAAAGCAGAAAATTTCGAAAAATCCTCTCACCTGGGGAACTGGGAGGATCACGAATGCGTCGAACCAGAACCCCTTCAACGACCGCAGGTAATGCGACGCAATCTCACGCGCGTCCCACACCAGTTTCCCACACCCCACAACCAGCGACTCGCGCGACACGTACGCCAGCCTGAACTGCAGCCACACGTGCAAGAGGTGCACCGCGTCCACGCAAGTCCGCGCCACCGTCACCATCGCCGCCAGCCCTCCGTCCATGTACAGGCACGGCGAACCCTCCCTGCCGATCGAAAGCGAGTAGAAGAACAGCGGGTCAATCGCCAACGCCACACCACGCGCCAGCAGCAGCGCGCGGTTCCACTTTTGGACGCGCTTGCTCCGCGGATCCAAAACCCGCCCAAACGGTCCAATATTCGAACCGGACGCAGCCCGAAACCGGAGAACCTTATTGGGCCGATTCTGAATCGGAACCAGGGAGGACCCGGCCGAAGCCTCCCATTGCGGCTGGTTAAAACTGTCGCAGCTGGTGGAGTGAAACACCGGCACGCCAACCTGCGTGCAAGCGTAACACTCTACCGTGCTGCCAAACGGGTTATCATCCACAACAACGGCACCGCCAACGTTGTCGTTGTTCCCACTCTCCCCATTACTAACCGTGTTCCTTCTTCGCAACTTTTTACCAATCCACCTGCCAAAACGCACACACACACACAATATTAAAATCACGCTAAAACAAACCTTATAGCCCAGTTATCACAGAAACATGTGACATAATTTGTAAACATAGAATGTCTTGGAATATCTATCCCCAATTCATGAATTTTACCGCAAACAAAAATTTGAATGGTGCCCATTTTTATAGTGTATTTGAAAATTTGGTAAGGGTGAAGAAATGACATTTTGGGCATAGAAAGTGAAATGAAAGACGGTAAGAGTGTGAGATTACCAGAAGAGAGAGGAGAAGGTGTTGGGCATGGTTGACGATGGAGAGAAACCATGGGAGGAGGGGGCGTTAGAAGGAGAAAAGTTGAAGTGTGTCAGTGGAGGCACATGGAAGAAGAGTATATAAGAAAGAGCATTGGAAGAAGATGATGAATTTGCATGTGAAGAGGGAAATGGAGCTTACGGTTACGCAACGTTGAGGGAGTGATGGTGGGGTTGGTTGGTACTACTCTCTCTCTCTGTGAATGTCTATTACGTGGTTCGACCCAACCCTCTGTTTGCTCTTTACCCTTTTCTCCCACCTTTGGGACCACCATCTTTGTTTCTTCCCTCTCTTCCCTATGCCATTCCCTACTTCATCTTACACATACACACTCCCACTCCTCTTTCTTCTTATCTCTTCCCATTTTAATCATTCACGATTCGGCAACCCTAATCATATATATGTCACTCATAGAGATAATACACAGGCACAACTTGTTTTCTCTTCAGCATTGCAAAATATTGAGATGCTTCTATCAATGATGATGGCATGAGATTATTTGAAAAAATTAATATTTTCATTGTGTGTTTTTGAAATGTATGTCAAATGTTGAATGATTTGAAAACATGAAAACATTCTACCAATCTCCCCACTCCAGCTGGCTTGTCTTCCTGCTCGATCAATAAAAACAAACTACATTAAATGACACGTATTGTTTGAATCCAAACATTTCTGCGATCACATATTTTATATGCTGTCTGTACAAGGATATTGTTAATTAATATATGCACCGTTTTATTTTATTTTATTTTGAGTATGTAGCATTTTTGTTGAAAATTTACTTTCTATTCGGTCTCAACGATCTTGAACCCAAAATGTGATATTAATGTAATGGTGGAACCATCTTGTGATCTAATTTTACTTATTTTCGAATCGATTAAATTGACATAAGATCAAACTTTGAAATATTGATGAGACAGGTTCATAAAAAAAAACATTTTTTGTTTGAAAATAAATAAGATTAGTTTTGAATTATTAGCTACTATTCTATACCTGCTTCATTTCATTTATATTTCAAACAATTTGTTTCGGAAAAAAGAATCTAATTAACTATTTTAATTTTACAAATTATAACTTATTTTCATTAATTAAAATTTTGATAAGATTCTGATAAATTAATTAAAAATCCGTCATATTTTCCTTATTTTAAAAAAATATTTTTCTTACTTTTGGTTCGTGTGATTAATGTGAAATACTCGATAATTTTATAAATGATTAATCCCTAAAGAAAATCACTAATTTCATACATGTAAATAAAATATTTATTTAATAAAATTAATTCCATATATAGTACATGTCCACACCACAACATTAAGACCATGTCCATGTAAAAAACTAGTATAATATATTACATTGAGGGAATAGTGTTAAAGTTTTGTATAGTTTATACTAATAGTAATGTATTATGTCCTTGATATATCTCACACAGACACACACACACTTTTTCCTACATTCATGATTATTATAAATTAATTTTTACTGTATTAATTAAAAGCCTAAATTTCAACATTTAATAACCATATATTATGCTTCTAATAATACCATACAATCCCTCTCTCTCTCTCTCTCTCTCTCTCTCT
>Ga0214544_1008569_pt1 | contig 16876 bp, 6 predicted proteins | sample CNSS3metaG_FD_160074 | JGI IMG/M metagenome (GOLD analysis project Ga0214544, IMG submission 160074) | Root nodule microbial communities from cowpea collected in UCLA plant growth center, Los Angeles, California, USA - CNSS3 | ecosystem: Host-associated > Plants > Roots > Nodule | place: USA...
CTTAGGTATCTTTTATTTGCTTAGAGGCCCCTAAACTCTTCTATATAAGGGGTGCTCCTAGACATGTAAAAGGGTTGAACATTTTAAAGTAAAAACACTCTTGTGTCTCAACCATTTGTGAGAGTTTTCTCCCTAGGGAGGGAATACTTTTAAGCCTTATCTTGCATAGCAAGTGGCGGCACACATCCACTCATCTTCAAGGTTGCCATGGCTTTTAGCCTAGCCTTGTAGTGGCGTAGTTCTCACATTTTTACCATTTCTTTCCTTTCCATTTTATGTGTTCTTCTTCCTTTAATTATTCTTGGTTTTTTATGGTTTATGTGCTTTCCATTTCCTTTTTGTTTTGAATCAATCCATCATCTTCTTCTCTTGAGCTTTCTGAAAGGAACCTTCATATCTAAATAGCTTGCTATCTTAATGTCCAGTGGGGATTTCACTTAGCTTTCTTAATCAAATCACACCATATTCAATAATCTTAAAAAGGAACAAGATAATCCTTCATCACCCCTCCTCAGGATGTCTACCTATATCCTCTCTAGACCGCATACTCCCAGTACTCAATGATGACAACGACACACTATCACTAGTACTAGACATACCTTTGAACAAAGAAAGATGCTGGCAGGTACAAAGAACTAATCAGACAGCTCTAATGCACGCGAATCTCTGATTTCAGAATTCTTACAAATGAGCCAACAAAAACACATTCTCCACACAACCCTCATTTATAAACGAGATTCGAAATGCTACAACTCCTTCCCGCCAAAAGTCACAAGCCATATGAAGCGTCACAATGCACACCAAAGGTCACCAACCTTAGAATGACGACGCAAAACCCCTTTGGATTAGACCTCTAACATTTGCCACCCTTTCACCTGCCTGAAACCTGTTCACATTTCAAGCCTTAACATTGTTCATCATATTTAAAGGCTGGGGGACTGGTGCACTACACCTAGGTGACGCAACGAAACACACCAACACTTCTCATCTCATCCTTTGTCGTTATAGATACACCGGCAAAGGCTAAGGGACTGGTGTACTACACCTAGGCGGCTTAGACTGACTATAGCCATCCGTCTACATAGCTCCCAAAAATGCAAATAATCATCATACATATGCCAAGCAAATGAAAGTAACCAGCCTAAACCGCTATAAGAGCAACCAACCTAAGTCGCTAAAGAAGTAACCGGCCTAAGCCGGTAACTTAAGGAAACTAAGCGAGAACTTGACAATTTCTTAGCATTACCAGCAAAACCTTTAAGGCCCACGATAATCGAACTAAGTGACATGGACTAAGGCCTAGACCCACCTACGGCCCAAACAGGGGCCCAACCCATGACGTGGCCAGACATAATTAATAATCTATAAATATACATGGACCCCAGCAATTAAAAGTACACATTCATTACTCCCTTAATTACGAGATTTGACTTCTTGAGAGTTTTCTGTTGACTTGAGCGTCGGAGTCTCCTCCGTACGTAACCCCTTCGGGTCCAACCGGTCCAAATCGAGATACCTACAGATAGCATATGCCAGCCAAGAAGAAGCCTATTGAGAAGATTGCGGATTGAGGTAAGGTAACGCTTGTGTCTGACATCTCTTATTTGTTCTACGCAGAAACAATATTTTATATATCAACTTTGTTCAAAATTTCAACAGAACAACTTTGGCAGTTAATCAAAGGGAATGTGTGTTTTTAAATTTAAAAAATTTCATCTTTTGGTAACACTTTTTTAATTTTTTTTACCCTTTTCATTGTTTATAATTTAAATGATTCATATTTTATATATAAAAATGGTTGAACATCTCAAAAGGAACATGTTGGTATTACTTAGAGGGCATTGGTGTTCTTAAATTTAAAATTTTCATCTTTTGGTAACAATTTTTTAATTTTTTCCTTAAATGATTCATATTTTATCTATAGAAATTATTTAACATTTCAAATAAAACACATTGGTCAATACTCAGAGGCGATTGTTGTTTTGAAATTTAAAAATATTTCATCTTTTCGTAACGCCTTTTTAATTTTTTTGGTATTTTCACCATTTACAATTTAAATAATTCATATTTTATATATAAAAATGGTTGACCATTTAAAAAGAAACACGTTCTGCAATACTTAGAGGGGATTGGTGTTTTTAAATTTGAAAATTTTCATCTTTTAGTAACACTTTTTTAATTCTTTTTACCTTTATCATCATTTAAAATTTTAATAATTAATATTTTATATATGAAAATTGTTCAAAATTTAAGAAGAAACACATTGGCCAATACTCAAAGGGAATTGATGCATTAAAATTTCATCTTTTTTTTTACCCTTTTCAAAGTTTACAATTTAAATGACTTATATGTTATATATAAAAATTGTTCAACATTTCAAAAGAAACACGTTGGGCAATACTCAGAGGGAATTTTGAAAAAAGTTCACATATAAAATATGAATTACTTAAATTGTAAACGGTGAAAAGGGTAAACAAAATGAAAAAAAAGTTACCAAAAGACGAAATTTTTCAAATTTAAAAACACCAATCCCCTATAAGTATTAACGTATTTCTTTTCAAATGGTTAACCATATTTATATATTAAATATGAATTATGTAAATTGTAAACGTTGAAATTGGTAAAATGAATGAAAAAAGCGTTACCAAAAGATGAGGTTTTTCAAATTTAAAAACACCAATCTCCTTCGAACGATTTTTATCTATAACATATGAGTCATTTAAATTGTAAATGGTGAAAAGGGTAAAAAAATTAAAAAAGTGTTACCAAAAGATGAAAATTTTCAAATTGTAATACACTAGTTAATTTTAAATATTAGAAAAATTATTTTTTTTTTTTTTAATTTTGAACAATTTTCTTATAAAGTATGAATTTTTTAAATTGTAAACAATGAAAATGGTAAAAAAAAGAAAAAGCATTACCAAAAGGTGAAATTTTTTAAATTTAAAAACACCAATTGCCTATGAGTATAGGCCAACGTATTTTATTTGAAATGTTGAAAATTTTTTATATATAAAATATGAATCATTTAAATTGTAAATGGTCAAAAGGGTAAAAAAAATTAAAAAAGTGTTATGACAAAGTGAAAATTTTCAAATTTAAAAACACCAATGCCCTATAAGTAATACCCAACATGTTTCTTTTGCAATTTTGAACCATTTTTATATATAAAATATGAATTATTCAAATTGTAAACAATAAAAAGGTATAAAAAAATTAAAAAAGTGTTACCGAAATATGAAAATTTTTAAATTTAAAAAGAATCATTCCTTTTGAGTAACTACCAAAGTTGTTCTGTTGAAATTTTGAACAAACTTCATATATAAAATAAGAATTATTTAAATTGTAAGCCGTGAGAAGGGTAAAAAAGATGAAAAAAATGGTACCAAAAGATGAAAATTTTCAAATTTAAAAACATCAATCTTGAAATGTTGAACAATTTTTATACACAACATTTGATTCATTTAAATTGTACATAGTGAAAAGGGTAAAAAAAATAAAAAAACTAATACCAAAAGATGACAATTTTTGAATTTTAATGCACGAATTCCCTTTGAGTACTGGCCAAAGTTTTTCTTTTTAAATTTTGCATCATTTTCATATACAAAATATGAATTATTTAAATTGTAAACAGTAAAAAGTATAAAAAAATTAAAAAAGTGTTACCAATATATGAAAATTTTTGAATTTAAAAAAAACAATCCCCTTTGAGTATTGTCCAACGTGTTTCATTTGAAATGTTGAACAATTTTTATACATAACATATGACTCATTGAAATTGTAAACGGTCAAAAGGGTAAAAAGAATTAAAAAAGTGTTACCAAAAGGTGAAAATTTTCAAATTGAAAAACAACAATGTCCTCTAAGTAATACCCCACATGTTTCTTTTGAAATATTGAACCATTTTTATATATAAAATATGAATCATTTAACTTGTAAACAATGAAAAGGGTAAAAAAAAAAAAAAAAATTAACAAAAATTAAAATTAAAAAAAAAAAAAAGGTAAAAAAAAAAAAAAAAGTTACCAAAAGATGAAATTTTTTACATTTAAAAACATCAATTTCCTTTGAGTAACTGCCCCAGTTATTCTGTTGAAATTTTGAACAAAGTTCATATATAAAATATGAATTATTTAAATTGTAGAGGTTTAAAATGGTAAAAAACTCCTCTGAGTATAACCCAACGTGTTTCTTATGAAATGTTGAACAACTTTTATATATAACATATGAGTCATTTAAATTGTAAATGGTGAAAGGGTAAGAAAAATTAAAAAGTGTTACCAAAAGTTAAAAATTTTAGAATTTTAATGCACCAATTCCATTTGAGTACTGGCCAAAGTGTTTCTTTTTAAATTTTGAACAATTTTCATTATTAAAAATGAATTATTTAAATTTTAAACGGTGAAAACAGTAAAAAAAATGAAAAAAGCTTTACCGAAAGATGAAAATTTTCAATCCCATCAGAGTATTGCCCCACATGTTTCTTTTGAAATGTTGAACCACTTTTATATATAAATAATGAATCATTTAATTTGTAAACAATAAAAAGGGTAAAAGAAAATTAAAAAAGTGTTACCAAAAGATGATTGTTTTACATTTCAAAACACCAATTCCATTTGAGTAACTGCTAAAGTTGTTCTGTTGAAATTTTGAACAAAGTTCATATATAAAATACGAATTATTTAAATTGTAAAGATTAAAACATAAAAAAATTAAAAATGCGTTACCAAAAGATGAAATTTTTTAAATTTAAAAACACGAATCTCCTTTTAGTATCGCCCAACGTGTTTCGTATGAAATGTTGAACAAATTTTACATATAACGTATGAGTCAGTTAAATTGTAAACGGTGAAAAGGATAAAAAAAAGTTAAAAAAAGTGTTACCAGAAGTTGAAAATTTTAGAATTTTAATGCACCAATTCCCTTTGAGTACCGACCAAAGTGTTTCTTTTTAAATTTTGAACAATTTTCACATATAAAATATGAATTATTTAAATTTTAAATAGTGAAAACAGTAAAAAAAAAAAGAAAAAAGCGTTTCCAAAAGATGAAAATTTTCAAATTTAAAAAAAGCAATTTGCTCTGAGTATTGCCCAACGTGTTTCTTTTGAGATGCTGAACAATTTTTATATATAACATATGACTTATTTAAATTTTAAACGGTTAAAAGAGTGAAAAAGTCTAAAAAGTGTTACCAAAAGGTAAAAAATTTCAAATTTAAAAACACCAATGCCCTCTAAGTAATACCTCACATGTTTCTTTTGAAATGTTGAACCATTTTTATATATAAAATATGAATCATTTAACTTGTAAACAATGAAAAACGTAAAAAAAAATTAAAAAAGTGTTACCAAAAATGAAATTGTTTACCTGTAAAATCACCAATTTCCTTTGAGCAACTGCCAAAGTTGTTCTGTTGAAATTTTGAACAAAATTCAAATATAAAATATGAATTATTTAAATTGTAAACGATTAAAACGGTAAAAAAAATGAAAAAAGCATTACCAAAAGATGAAATTTTTGAAATTTAAAAACACGAATTTCCTCTGAGTATTTCCCAACGCGTTTCTTATGAAATGTTGAACAATTTTTATATATAACATATGAGTCATTTAAATTGTAAACAGTGAAAAGGATAAAAAAAAATTAAAAAGTGTTACCAAAAGATGAAAATTTTCAAATTATAATACACCAATTCCCTTTGAGTATTGGTAAAAAAATATAAATTATTTAAATAGTAAACGTTGAAAATGGTAAAAAAAAGAGAAAAAAGCGTTACCAAAAGATGGAACTTTTTAAATTTAAAAAAACCAATCGCCTTTGATTATAGGCCAATGTCTTTTATTTGAAATGTTGAACAATTTTTATATATAAAATATGAATCATTTAAACTGTAAACGGTGAAAAGGGTAAAAAAAATTAAAAAAGTGTTACCAAAAGGTGCAAATTTTCAAATTTAAAAACACCAATGTTCTCTAAGTAATACCCAACATGTTTTTTTTGAAATGTTGAAACATTTTTATATATAAAATATGAATCATTTAAATTGTAAACAATGATAAGGTAAAAAAAATTAAAATAGTGTTACCAAAAGATGAAAATTTTCAAATTTAAAAACACTGATTCCGTTTGAGTAACGGCCAAAGTGGTTCTGTTGCAATTTTGAAAAAAATTCTTATATAAAATATGAGTTATTTAAATTGTAAACGGTGAGAAGGGTAAAAAAATGAAAAAAGCTTTACCAAAAGATGACATTTTTCAAATTTTAAAACACCAATCTCCTCTGAGTATTGTCCAACGTGTTTCTTATGAAATATTGACCAATTTTTATATATTACATTTGAGTCTTTGAAATTGTAAAAGGTTAAAAGGGTAAAAAAAACTTAAAAAAATGTTACCAAAAGATTAAAATTTTCAACTTGTAATACACCAATTCCCTTTAAGTATTGGCCAAAATGTTTTATGTGAAATGTTGAAAATTTTTATATATATAATATGAACTATTTAAATTATAAACGTTGAATACAGTAAAAAAAATTAAAAAAGATTTGCCATAAGATGAAAGTTTTCAAATTTAAAAACATTGTTTCCTTTTGAGTACCGGCCAAAGTGGTTCTGTTGCAATTTTGAACAAATTTCAAATATAAAATATGAGTTATTGAAATTGTAAATGGTGAAAAGGGTAAAAAAAATTAAAAAAGCTTTACCAAAAGATGAAAATTTTCAAATTTAAAAACACCAATCTCCTCTGGGTATTGCCCAACTTGTTTCTTTTGAAATGTTGAATAATTTTTTTATATATAATATGGATTATTTAAATTGTAAATGGTGAAAATGGTAAAATAAAATGAAAAAAGTGTTACCAAAAGATTAAAATTTTCAAATTTAAAAACAACAATCCCCTTTGAGTATTGCCCAACGTGTTTCTTTTGAAATGTTGAACAATTATTATATATAACATAAGAGTCATTTAAATTGTAAACCGTGAAAAAGGTAAAAAAAATGAAAAAAGTGTTACTAAAAGATGAAAATTTTCAAATCCCCTTTGAGTATTTCCAACGTCTTTTTTTGAAATTTTGAATCATTTCTTATAAAAAAATATGAATTATTTAAATTGTAAACGGTGAAAATGGTCAAAAAAATGAAAAAAACGTTACCAAAAGTTGAAATTTTTTAACTTTAAAAACACCAATCGCCTCTGAGTATTAGCCAACGTGTTTTATTAGAAATGTTGAACAATTTTCATATATAAAATATGAATCATTTAAATTGTCAACGGTCGAAATGATAAAAAAATTAAAAAAGTGTTACCAAAAGGTGAAAATTTTCAAATTTAAAACACCAATGCCGTTTAAGTAATACCCATTATGTTTCTTTTGAAATTTTGAACCATTTTATATATAAAATATTAACCATTTAAATTGTAAACAACGTTGAAAGATGAAAATTTTCAAATTTAAAAACACCAATTCCCTTTGAGTTACTGTCAAAGATGTTCTGTTGAAATTTTGAACAAAGTTCATCTGTACAATATGAATTATTTAAATTGTAAATGGTGAAAACGGTAAAAAAAATGAAAAAAGCATTACCAAAAGATTAAATTTTTGAAATTTAAAAACACCAATCTCCTCTGAGTATTGCCTAACGTGTTTCTTATGAAATGTTGACCTTTTTTATATATAACATGAGTCATTTAAATTGTAAAGGGTAAAGGGTAAAAAATTAAAAAAGTGTTATCAAAAGATGAAAATATTCAAGTTTAAAAACACTGATTCCCTTTGAGATAAAGACCCAAGTGCTTTTGTTGCAATTTTGAAGAAATTTGATATATAAAATATGAGTAATTTAAATTGTTAACGATGAAAAGGGTAAAAAAAGTTGAAAAAAACCTTACGTAATTATAATTTTTTTTACGTATTAAATATTTAAAAAGTTTCATCTTTTGAAAGCATTTTTTTTATTTTTTTACCCTTGTCACTGTTCACAATTTAAATGACTCTTATGTTGTATATAGAAGTTGTTCAACATTTCAAAAGAAACACGTTGGGTAATACTCAGAGGGGATTGGTGTTTTTAAATTTGAAAATTTTCATCTTTTGGAAATGTTTTTTTCATTTTTTTTTACCATTTTCACTCTTTCAATTTAAATAATTCATATTTTATATAAGAAAAATGTTCAAAATTTCAAAAGAAACACATTGGGAAATACTTAGAGGGGATTGGTGTTTTCAAATTTTAAAATTATCACCTTTTGGTAATGGTTTTTTCATTTTTTTTACCCTTTTCACTGTGTACAATTTAAATAATTGATATTTTCTATAGGAAATTTGTTCAAAATTTCAACAGAACCACTTTAGTAGTTACTCAAAGGGAATAGGTGTTTTTAAATTTGAAAATTTCATCTTTTGGAAACACTTTTTTAATTTTTTTTACCCTTCTCGCCGTTTACAATTTAAATGACTCATATTGTATATAAAAGTTGTTCAACATTTCAAAAGAAACACATTGGGCAATACTCAGAGGGGATAGATGTTTTTAAATATGAAAATTTTGATCTTTTCGTAAGACTTTTTCATTCTTTTTAACCTTTTTCACCGTTTACAATTTAAATAATTGATATTATATATACAAAACTTTTTCAACATTTGAAATAAAACATTTTAGCCAATGCTCAAAGGGAATTTGGGTATTACAATTTAAAATTTTTTATCTTTTGATAACACTTTTTTAATTTTTTTTACCGTTTCCACCATTTACAATTTAAATAACTCATGTGTTATATATAAAAATTCTTCAACATTTCAAATGGGTGTAGAAATAATCTATGTGTCAAATTGGAGTAAAAATAATATAGTTGTCAAATAGGTGTAAAAATATTTTAGGTGTCAAATCAGAGTAAAAAAAACTAGGTGTCAATTGGGTATAAAAGTATTTTACATCTAAAATGGGTGTAAAAATATTTTAGGTGTCAAATGGGAGTAAAAAAAATTTTGTTGTCACGTAGGTGTGAAAATATTTTAGGTGTCAATTAGGAGTAAAAAAACTTAGGTGTCAAATGTGTATAAAAATATTTTAGGTGTCAAATGGGTGTAAAAATATTACAGGTGTCAAATAGGTGCAAAAATGTTTTAGGTGTCAATGTGTAAGACCCGTAAAATTTAATTAATTAGTTAAATAATTAATTAATAAATGCGAGTGGGAAGATCATTTATGACATTAATTTCTGATTGGTATGATGTGGAAAAGTATTAGCTTAAATGCTTGAGAGTACTTTGATTGCGTGAGAGGACTTGGGTTCGAGTCCTATGTATGCCAATTTTGTGTTATTAATTGTTATTGTTTTTTTTAATATACGTTAGTCATGTTGTGGAATAATATGATATTTGAGTTGTATTAGTTTGCATGAAATATGAATTTGGCATTGGCATGGTTATGGGTTCAAGTCTTGGAGAACTCAAGTTAAACTTTATTTTTGCCATTTTGGGTTTTGGATAGAATTGGAAGGGTTAAAGGAAATCCTTGGGCAGCCAAAACACTGATTCAATGAGCATTAAGTGGAAATAATGATAATTTTCGTTTTGGCTATTAATCTTAATTAAGAACCAAATTTAAGTGACCAATTAAAGGGGGAGAGAAAGGTTTTTGGTTGGGCTGTCATTTGAGATTTTCGTATAGCAGACTATTATGAGAGAAAACACTGCATTACTGAGTGAGACAAATAGTTAAGAGGAAGAGAAGGGCAGAGGCAAAGTTATTGTGGTGCTAAGGAAGAAAGGATCAAAGCTTTAGTCAAGTTGAAGTAAGGATTCCAGGTTAGGGGAGTTTTCATGTTAGTTTTTATGTATGAACATGAATTACATAGTCTTTGATATTAATTGTATGCATTACTTTAGTGTAATTCATATTTTCTAGGTTTCTGGAAATTTTCCAGAAATCGCCTGGCGGGCTGTTCATAGTCGCCAGGCGGCACATACCATTTTTACGTATTTCTAGGTTTCCTGGAGAAACCGCTTGGCGGTGAATCCTTGTACCACCAGGCGATGCAAGCCTGTACCCATTTTCTAGGTTTCTCTGATGAACTGCCTGGTGGAGATGAAGTTCTGCCAGGCGACGCGAGTCTATTTGGCTCGATTTTATGATTGTGTGCATTCTGGAATGATTTTAATCGGAGGAAAACCAAGGGTTAGTGGTTACGAGTTGATTGAGGTTGTATTTTGTTGATTTCCAGTACAAATGATGATTATAATTGATGGAACAATTTTAGGGTTGAAAAGAATGGGAACTTTTGCTATTAGATCAATTGGTGCTGAAATCTTATGAAGGAATGGTCAAAGTTGAGTGGGGGATTGAATATTGGGTTGTATACGAGTGTGTTAGAGTATGAACTAAAAGGAAATTGGACAGGAAACACATAAAGGGAATGAGGGAAGTTGTTAAAGGGTGTAACAGAATCTAGAAATGGTCAGGATTGATGCACCGCCTGACAGGCTATAACGTGCCGCCAGGCGACAACGTAGCACCATAAGCGTTCTGGGGATTTTTGGCGTACTGGTTCGTGTTTGACGTTGGGGTAAATTTTGGCATGTAATGGGGTTGATGAATTAGTGAAAAGGAGTGATTTGAAATATTACGAAAATTGGAGGAGTAACTTGCTTGGAGAAAATGTAAATGAGAATTTAAGAGTGAGTTAGCTATATGTAAACGTAAGTGTAAGATTGATTGGATTATAATACAGTGCAATATTAGTACATATCAGCGCATGTTTAGTTAGCCATGGAAGGTTGACTTAATGTAACTTGGTAAATTGGTGTATGAGGATATGTTTGGCAAACCAAATAATAGAACAAGGTACAAAACCGTAATAGGGTCTTGGAGGGACTCAAAGTAATACTGTCAAGAAGTGCAGGAATTAGTCATGAAGTAGTAGAAGTTTCATGGGCTGGTAGGTGGGTAAGCCTTTTAAAGTAAAGAAATCCACTTAGCGTTATGATGAGACTTGAAATTTTGTAGGCATAGGGATATTGGCAAGGAAACAATATTAAGAAATTGAGGTTATAGGAAAGGGAAATCACGTGATTAAGGTTTAATGAATGGTATAACTAAAGATGTATAAGTAAGGATCTGTAGGGTGTAAGACAGAAACCAGTACTGGGCAACCACTAGTATGTCGCCTGGAGGCTAGCAAGGCTCCGTCAGGCGATAGCGTCAGAGCAAGAGGTACTGGAAGTTCGTGGCGCCTGGCGACGAGGGTCAACCCGCCAAGCAATAGAGAAAGAAATAGTGGGTTCCTGGAGCTTTGGCGCCTGGCGGGGCGGGTGGTTCCGCCGGGCGGTGGCCGCTGTGTTTAAGTGTTCTGAGGCGCTTGGCGCCTGGCGGTACGTGTCCCCCGCCAAGCGGTCTGGAAGCTGTAGCGCCTAATGGTACGTGTCCCCCGCTAGGCGATTTGGTTGGTGTAAGTCCTAGTTGTTGGATTTTTTTAAGGTGTGACCTACAAGGCTTTTGGTGATGCTTCAAAGGTAAGATTGTTGGGTTCCTTGAGTTGAGCTAGGAACGTATCCCTTGAGTTGAGCTCGGGATAGGGGTTAAGCACGTAGCATTTCTCGAGTTGAACTCGGAATGGCATCCCTCGAGTTGAGCTCGGGATGGCGGATGAACACGAGGAACCCTTGAGTTGAGCTCGGGTTGGCGAGTGTTGCCGGTGTGACTGTGCTGGTTGTGGCCAGTATGGATGGGTCCAGATAGATTGCCCTCCTCAGTAAATAGCTTATGACTTTGTGATGGAGGTGATTTTAGCCTTATTCAAAGGTGTTTTCTAACTTCAATCAATTTATTTTCCTCAATTCTTCTACTCCCTTGGTCTCTTTATATAGGACTTGGACTGGGTTTTTCGGTTGCTAAAACCTCTCAAATATCTTTTAAAATAAAGATAAAGATAAATATTCAAAGATATTTGGAGAGATCTAAACTAAATGACAAATATAGTTTGGTTAATAATTTATGATATAATTAAATAAATTAATTATTTAAAGATATCTAATAAATTATTAACAAATAATATTTGCATTAATTTTCTCAATAAGCCATTTTTAATCATGTAGTCCAAATTGCAGACACATCCAAAAATATCAATATTTGCAATTAAACCCCTCTTGTTTGACCAGTCTTTGACCAGATTTGAATATTTGACCAGAGTTGACTGTTTGACCAGGTTTGACTAGTTTGACTGTGCAATAGAAACTAACACGTGGCAGCTCCTTCTCTCACCAGAATTAGGGTTTCACTCTCACACTCTTCTCCAACAAAGCTGCTACGTGATGATGGTTGCGGCTGCCGTTTTCCGGCGACAAAGGCGTGATAGTGGAAGTTGCGCGCTCGTTGCTGCTGCGCGGTGGCTTGTCAAGCTTGGTGTGATGGTTTCTGTTGCTGTGTTGGTGCAGGTCTATTCCAGCGTCAATGGTTCGCGTTTCTAATGGTGGAGAATGAAGATGCGCGAGATGGAAGATGATTCCATGGTGATTATTCGAACATCTGGTGCGAATCTGGATCTGCTATGGTTCAGAAACTTGGTGCTCTACTCCTCTCTTCTCCGGTGACATGGTTGGAGTCGTAGGTGCTGAGATGGAGTTTGCGCCTATCTATAGCAGTGAAGTTGGTGGTTATCGTGGCCGAATTGGTTGCTACAGAGATGAAAAATGGAACTGCAATAGATGCGTGAAGAAGAGGACGCTATCTGCTTAGAGATGACGACGAAATTGTGGTGAATGACACAGATCTGCTTTCGAATGGTGTTGCTCCGGTGAATGGCGGTGACGGAGTAGTGGCTGCCAGCGTCGGGCCTGATGGAGGTGATTTTAGCCTTATTCAAAGGTGTTTTCTAACTTCAATCAATTCATTTTCCCACCTTTAAATGAGCTTAAAACTTAACTTCAGCTGCATCAACAAACGTTAAAATATCCAAAAATAATTTATGCAGCTAAAGTTAACTTTTTAAGACATTTTAATCACACAAGCTCAAATACCCTAATTATCAGAATTATCAATTAAATCACTCTTTAAGCACACAAATTCAATTAAATACCCAGAATTAAACATTAAATGAGGGCAAAAATACGCACTCATCATACCGACACACTTATCCTTTTGCACTCCTGGGCAAAATTAAACAATTTCAAAACTTGTTCTGAGGTATTTTATTTCACATCAACACTGGATCAAAGGAATGAACATCATTGGAGACAAATCAATACTCTAGAAATCAAATTATCATGTATATACAAATGGAAAGATTCTATTTTTCACACATGAATTAATCTTTTGAATTCACAAGACAATCAATTATGAAAGAAAGCACTTAAGATAAAATGTATATGTTCTCTCCAAAATTCACTCAAGTGTCTTGGCTTGTTTTTTCACTCAAAATACTCATGTAAGTAAACTCTCATAATACTTAACAAGACTCTAATATTCAAAAACTTTCAGAAAACATGCATTCAAAGATCATGAGGAGTCTTTTACAAGTTATAATGGGACCAAGGTAAAGGTAGGAAAAATTTTAGAATTTTTGGGTTTTTGAAATAGTAATGTAGGAAGAATAATGGAGCATAATTTCAAAAACAACTCTTTTTCGTTTATTGCTTTTTTGCTCTTTCTTTTTTTTAGAAAGCAATTATTTCAACACTTTTTCATCAACAATTTTTCCTTTTGCCATTTTTATTAATTTGTGGGTGAGGTACTCACCCACACACTTTATTCCTCAACCATTCTTGAACACAATCCATTAGCTCCTTCTTTCTTCCTAAGGTAGAATATGGTTAACTTCATTAACTTCAACAACATCCTTAATATGTCCATCAGTAGACATATTACTATGACAATCATTATATCCATCAGTAGATATATCAATATGATGTGATTCCTGATGAGTCATTATTTTCCTCCATTCCACTAGCCCTTGTGTACCCATTTTACAGTTGTTCAGTACTTAATTGTTCATCTTTAGTGTGTTTTCATCTGTTGGGCTTTATTGGGCCACTGTTCCGAATTTGGGTTAATTTCGCATTATTTGGCCTAATTTTCGTTTTTTAATTATTTTTAGGTATTTGGGTGAAGCAAATTTTGGAGCTTGGACATTAATATTTAGTTCAAGAGAGTCACCACATCGTTGCCACTTTAATTCCATGTCATCAGAGTGAATGGGTCAACATTTGAGGCCCAGAGTGGCATTTTTATAATTTTACAGCTCATAATGGCATTTTTGTAAATACTAGTGGCAAGGGGTGAGGTGACCACGAGTTTTAGGTCATTCAACATGCAACAGCTGCTTTCTTCCTTCTCCACTCTCTCAAACCTCCATTTTTGTTGTTTTTAAGCTTTGGAAGGTGACCCATGGTGGCACAAGCTATTTTTTTCATGTTTTCCACTCGTTTTTTTACGTTTTATGAGTCTTGGATAAGAGTTATTGCTTGTATTCACATTTACTACACTTTGGGTGACATTTATATTGAAGCATTTTCGTTTTTGGTGGTTGTTTTCATTGTTCTTCTATTATCCCTTGCTCATTTCGTTTGCTGCACCATTTTAAGCTTTCAGTGTCAATTTGAAGTCATTTGAACGGTTGAATTGCAAATTCTGTTGAGAAGCCTAATTCGGATTCCATGAGGAACTAAGTTTATGTGTTGATTCTTTGCAGATATTGGATTGAAACCTTGAGATAAGTGTTTTGTTTGGTGGAGTTATGTTAATCTCTCAATTCTGAATTTGCATTTGGGTTTAAATTAAGAAACCATTCTATTTTTGCCTAATTTGCAGAGTGGAATCATTGTGTGTTCATGCTTAGTGAACTGTAGCAGATTCATGGATGTGTGCTTTGCTTAATTGCACTTCAGTTCGAGTTCATCTGCGCTTAGTAATTAATTCAGATCCATTAGCGTTAATATAACAATTTTGAGTTATAATCCATGATTGGTGGATGTTCATTTGAAGCAAAGAATCAACACTATTTTTACATTGATTTTACACGTTTGCATTTAAGTTTTCAATTGTACGTTGCATCCGTAAATCTGCCAAACTCCCCTATGTTATTGTTGTGTTTATCTGGAAATTGAAGCTTTGAATGAAAATATTGGTCGTTGGGAGACAACTTGGTTCACTTTCATGTACTGCATTTTAAGTGTTTTAATTTGGTGGGGTACGGCCTCTATCAATTCCGTTATTGCTTTTTCAGACTGATTTTGCAAGCTTTGTGGCGACATTCATCATCTCTTTCTGATTTGTCTGATTCATCTTCATCATTTCAATCATCATATTCATCATATCTTCCAAACTGACCTTTCTCACTGCTTGATTCATTAGCTGACTCAAATCTTCAGACATTTGTTCATCTCTGATGGCCAACTTCAGAATCACATCTTTGATTTCATGACGAAGTTCGTTAAAATCTGGATTTTTAGGAAATCTCTGATGGGGTTGAGGGGTGGTATTAACAGTTACAAGTAATTCTATGAAGTTGTTCTTACTTGCATCCCTCAACATATCATATAGTATTTGCTTATTTTCATACCACTCTTGCTCAATATTTCTACATCTTTGATCAACTCGCAACGTTTCATCCATGGACTCTAATTTCTCTATAACTTAACCCATTAATATCATAACTTCCTTGTAAGATGGTCCATTGGTTGCTTTAACTTGTTGTGGTGGTACATATTGTTGCTGAAAACTATTTGGAATATATGGTTGCTTAGGTGGACACTCAGAATATGTTGTTGCTCATATCCCAAGAAAGATGATCTAGGATATAGATCATTAAATTGTCGTAAAGTTAACCCACTTATATCAGGTGCAGAAGTAGGTGTGACAATTTGTTGCTGAAAATCACGTGGTTGTTGTGTATAGCAATTGTAATCCATTTGAAAACTACAATGTTGATTACTTTCGTATGAAAAATTATTTTGCATTTTTGAAAGAGGTGTTTTGAAAAGAAATAAGTTGAAAGCTTGTTGAGTAGACTTCCAGAAAAGAGAGGTGTGTCTCAATGGACAACTTAAGTACCTTGTCTTTCCTTAGCCAAAGTGTTTCCTAACTAGTTTCACAAATTTCCCAACAAAAATCCTCAACCAAAAATTATGCTTAAACAAATAAATAAAATAAAGTAACTAAAAAGATAACTAAAGAAAATTAAAAAAATGTTAAAAAAAATTGAGAAAAAAAAATGTTAGTGATAAACAAAAAAAAAATCAAAAGAAAAAAATCAAAAAAAATCAAAAAAATAAGAACTAAAATGATAAAAATTCTAACCGTGTTCCCCGGTAACAGGGCCAAATTTGATAACACTGTCGTTGACGCGATCAAATTAATACTACTTATCTATAACAACTTTAGTATTGTTAAGAAAGTAGTCAACAAAATAGAAAGGGTAAAGTAACCCAAAGTCGTCTCCCAACGAACACGAAATTGATTTTTAACAAATTAGTTCTTATAAAACTATACAAGAGTTAGTCAAATAAAATTATAAAAAAAATATGAAGGATAAGGAAAAAAATAAAATAAGATATAAACAATAGTAAAGAAAATAGATTGATTCCATTGCTTTTTCAAAATAGATTCATCATTGGTTATCTAAAGATTATTGTTCAATTAATTATTGTTGTAGATTTACAAATTAATCAATGTAAAGTCTCAATTATTTTGTTGGCGTTCTCACTTTTCACCAAAGTACAGTCTCAATTAAAAGTGAGAACTTTTAGATTCTCCACAGTAAATTCAACCAAAGTACAGTCTCAATCAAATTTTACTATGCCTAATCATGTCTATTCTTTTATCTCCTCACCAAATAAAAAGCTTAATTAATCAAAGTAAAGTCTCAATTAATTGTAGT
>Ga0214544_1008571_pt1 | contig 16873 bp, 2 predicted proteins | sample CNSS3metaG_FD_160074 | JGI IMG/M metagenome (GOLD analysis project Ga0214544, IMG submission 160074) | Root nodule microbial communities from cowpea collected in UCLA plant growth center, Los Angeles, California, USA - CNSS3 | ecosystem: Host-associated > Plants > Roots > Nodule | place: USA...
TTTTCATTTTTGGTGATATTATATATATGAGTCGTCCTTATTTCCTATTTATTTTAAAAGGTACAAACCTTGGATGTGATCTTGGTCTATATGGTGTTGTGGGATAGATAGGTTTGGCTCTATGAAGTAATATAATATAGGGCAACTTTTTTACTACTCAATATTGATGTGAAAAAAGAAAGAAGTGAAGAAAGTGATAGGAAGGTTTTCGCAAACAGTTGGTGTGCATAATAGCCATATTGATGGTTAATGATGTTGTGGTACTTGGAGAAGGAAGAGAAAGACCACTAATAAAGTGAGTGGTTGATGTGATTGAAATTGTTTTGAAAGTGGTTTTTTGCCATCATTGTCATTCTCAAATTGGAAAAACTTTACACTGTGACTACGACCTTGGTCAAGAACATCAAAATAATAGAGCCACACAACAAGACGTAACATTAAAGTTCCCACAACCCAGATAACAAAAAGGAAAATCAAGATCCAAGAGGATAAATACACATGAAGCAATCTAAAATTCCTCAGGACAATTCAGAAAGAAAAGAAAGAATGATAACCAGAGACCCAAAAACTTAGCATTTTAAGCCGTAATTTGCTCTCGTTATTCGATAAGATATTTGGATTTGTAGTCGGTGAAATGACATGTATTTTTTGTCTTTGAAATTAGAATTCGTTTAGTATAATTTTGTCTGTAAATTTTAAAATTGAATATTTAAAGTGTCGAACATTAAACTTATGTACATTTATTTACAAGTTCGAACATATTTATTATTATGTCACGTTTAACACTAGGTTAAAAGTCCAAAAATTATAGTAATTGTAATCTGACTCACTTGACTTCTAGTACGGGACAATTGATATCACGTGCAACAATCTTTTCCTAAAAAATTGTTTTATTAGGAATCTTTTACTAGGAATTAAACTTGTGACATTGACTGTGATACAAATTGTTAGAATCGAACACTTACCACTATGTCAAAAGTTATAGTCATTAATTAGGACATAATTCTTTACTTAAGAGCGTAACAACCCAAGTGACACGATTTGATTGTGACCCAACCCACTTGACCTCTAACACGAGATAATTGATGTCACCTACAACAATAGTTTAATAGTTTGACGAATGTAAACTTAAAACGACATCTAACACTTAAAAAAAATAAACATGAGTGGATTAGAAAGATTATATCAGTTTTATTTTAAGATTTAAAGATCAAAATGCATCGAAGTCAGAAAAAGTTAAAAATTCAATTCGGTGTTGAAGTTTAGAAAATACTTAAAAACTATAAACATGTTTATCTCTATTTTAATTTCACTATCTGTAAGAGAATTGCACAATGTGATGAATTTGTTATCTTGGATTGTTTTTGGGGTTTAGAAAATGATATGGTTGATTTGGGTGGCACCACCCACTTTCCACCATTTTTTGTCGTTGCACATTAATCTTTGGAAGATGGATTTGGTCTAATTTGCCGTTCTTGCACTTTTGTTCTGATTCATGCAATTATTTTCTGGGTTGTGCTATTTGGACTTTTCTATTCCTTCAACAATATGATTAAGCCTATAATACGCTACCCCACTTTATCACTCACTATCTTTTTCCATTCTTCATTCTTCCAATCATTTTACATCTTCTATGTGCTTCAATAAAAGTCGTATTTTGCTACCTTAAAAAACCTAAGAATTGAACCCTATGTCCACAAAAAAAGAGAGAGGATTGATCATAAATAAACCAAGGTTATATACCGTTAAAAAAATGTTCCTATACACTCAAAAGTGTTATATCTTTTGTTAGATCAAAATTATAATAAAAGAACCAAATAATAAGAAAAACATCTATTTAGGATAAAAAAAAAAGAAAATGATTAATTTACAATAATAATCATGTATGACAAGAATAAAATTATCCAAAAAGGTGTTGAGTATACCAATAATACCATATAAGTTTTTTTTATTGAAATTTTAAATCGAGTTAAAAGTATATTTAAAATTCATTTTTGACACAATAAAAGTGAAAGCATACATTTTCTTTTACAACATAGTCAATGACAACTTGAATATATAAAAAAAAAAAAAAAAAAAAAAAGATCCGTAGCATCCATGGCAGGAATATAAGAAAACAAAAGAGGTGTCGAAGACTCAAATGTATCTATAAACACTTTACGTGATAGTCTCTAACAAGATGATTTGATATGAAAAGATGATTATATTCTAATTATTTTTTTAACATGCATAATTATAAAGGTAAAATTAAAATTAATGCAACTAATATTATTTTAATTAATATTTTATTTTAACAAATTGGCACCTAATTTTAATGTCAGCGTGTAGCTTATTATAAATTTAGTCTTCATTGGTAAACAGTGTGAGAAAAAAAATTAAAGGATTTCATTTGAACTGGTCAGGACTAAATTTTCATTTTAGTCTCAGTTTATATAACCTTCATCAATTTAATTTCTGGTTTCAGAAAATCCGCACTGTGTTTTTTAATATTTACAAATTCAAATATTAAATTAAACAAACTCATAAAATTAAGAACTCAAAGTTTTTTTTTTCTGAAATATTTTTTAACTTTTGGCGATTATACATGTACTAACTTTTCTGAAATATCTTATTTGAAGACATTTTTTAGAAGTAGTTTTCCGATCACATTATTTTATTACACTTACATACATTTTACAAAATTATTACATATACATTAAAATTTGGTTGCTCTATTTGATTTTGGGTAATATATGTTATCAAATTAATATTTTCAAGTTTCCTTACAAAATTTTATCCAACTAGTTTTAACTTGCCCTTGCATAGGAAAAACTATTCTTTACATAATTAATTATAATTATATTAAAGAATATTTTAAAATCTATACATATATTGTAAAATATTCTTTTTATTTTATCTTTCATGACAGATAATCTTGAGAATTATCATTACAGAAATTCTATAACACACACACACATATATATATATATATATATATATATATATATATATATATATATAATACATTCAATCATAAGAACATCTTATAATATTTATACGAATAATATATTATATAAATGTTTTCGAAAAAAAATCCAAAAGCACATATTTTTCTTTCTGTAAGTCACATTTTAAGAGTGCGTGAAGTACATAATAGGTGTCTACTTCTTGAAGACTAGCAGAAAATAAATTGATTATTTATTACTTTAAGAAAACTTCTAAATGTGAATATATATAACTTTTGGACCGACTTAATTTATTTTAACATATTAATCTTAAAAATGTTTGTTCAGTCTTGTAAAATATGAATTCATTACAATATTTATGTTACGTCGGCAAACTATTTTTAATTGAAAAATAACAAAAAAATTGTAGTGATTTTATGATTTATCATATACCTATAATAGCTTAATTAATATTTTGAAAAGTTTTAGTATCATTTGGTTCATATAAAAGTGGTGAGTTATTACGCGACCTAATAAGCCATTGAGAGTGACATTGCATGTGCTGTGACGCTTACAATGCCGACAGTCACTGTTGATTGGTCACACTCACCATTCTCAAAAATCTTTCTCACCGTAGCCTCTCATTATCACTATTCACCTCACACCCCCTTTTTTATTTTATTTTATTATTTATTTAATATTTATTTTGACAGTAACACAGAAACCTACACATTCACCATAATTAAACTTAAAATGAAATTATATATTTATATTAAGAATAACACATAAATATAAACGTAGACGGTTCCATCGGCGACGGCGTGGCCCTTTCTCTTGTGAGGTTAAAAACCCAATGTTCCTCTCTCATATTTTGCATTGCATGCACATGCGTGTCACGTGTGTACCTTTAATTTTACGTTATTCTATTTTCTTTTTCTTTTGTTTTCAAATAGGTTAGACAATTATAATGATGATGATTTAAGGAGTAACGAGTTTTAAGGTGGTTTTGTCAAAGAAAAAAGTGGTGTCGCTCATGTTATTCTATTGCTTGCTTCACAAATTTGCCATTCTTCCCGCCAAAAAGAAAGAGAAATTTTTTATTTTTTTTTTTGTTTTTTTACCACTTTTTTTGTGTATCTGATGAGCGTCGATGATATATATGAATTTGGATTTTTTTTGGGTCATAATAATATTATGGTGTTGTATTATGGTTATTGATTTTAAAATTTTAAAATATATTAAAAGAATTTTTAAAATACCAGTAATATATTTTTAATGTTCAGAAAGTACAACACAAAAAATTTCAGTAAAAAATCTGGAATCAATGTATATGTGTTTCATGTAAAATTATTAGCTCCATTAAGATTAATATATTAAGTTCAAAAATCTGAAAAATCACGTATATGCATATATCAAACGATATTAATCAAAGTTTGTGATGTATTAAAAAAGAATTTTAAGACTGTTTTAACAAAAATATTATAAGATAATGTTTCCATCCATTTATATAATTAATATAAATTGACATTATTTTTAGTTGATATAAGACTTTTAACATACTCCTTTATGTCAAGACAATAAATAATGGTCTGAATAATAAATGAAACAATAAATCTAACAAATAATAAACTTATTAGGATAAACTCTCTAATCAATAACTTTTATACAATATTAGTAAATAATAAACTTTAAATTTAATTTAATTCTATAAAACTCACTCGTAAACTGAAATATTTACTCGCTCATAGACTATAAATTGTTCTTATTTTTTATATATGTGAAACTTTTGATACAACAATATGAAACAAAAAGATAAAAAAAATAAAAATATAATGAATTTACACAAATTTAAGAAAAGTAAAAATAATAAAACCAAACCCTTCTAGGCTTCTTTCACTTTAAATCTTATCAAAGCAGAAGAACTGAGTAAGTAAGATCCACTTTACTCATTGGCCCATTTGAGAAAGGACAAAACACTATATATACAACATCTAATGTAACTATCTATGGCGAAAACAAAATCCATAATGCAATGATATCATAATGCTTTGTTGTAATCCATGAGAAAAAAAAAAAACCACTATTTCTTGTTTTTTCGTGGGAAATATGTCAAATATCTACCACGTTGTAATCATAAGTGTCGCAGTAAGATAGAGGTAATTATGAATTCTACTTGTTAAAGTGTTTTTTGAGAAGAATAACAAGAACAAGAACATGGTTTGTGTGTTGCATTAAGCATTAGAAGGATTTGCGTTGACTTTCTTTTCAACTCTATAACCTAGCCAGCACTGAAATGGTTTGACATAAGGGATAAAAGAAATTTGGCAGCAATATGTTGCTCCTCCATGTTTTCTTCAGCAAAGTAACAATAAAAGAAAATGGGTCCACTTCTTTTAATCCCACTCAATAACACCATGTAATTGGTCACAGCTTAAACATTACCACTACTAAAAATATATTATTTATCCCCGAAAATTTAATGAAGAATAAAAATATGTTAATAATTTCAAGTTATTGGTAGATTATAATAGTAAATGTATTCAAGTTTATCGACAAATATATCCATCAATAAATTCACTTTTGACTAACTTAGTCTTTCATCTTTAAAAATATGTGAATTTAATCCTTTTAATTAAATATTGGTTAACTTTATCTGACGTTTAAAGCGCATTTCATGATAGTATTTGAATTGTTTACTCTGTTTGATACATTTTCACTTCAATGTTAACTCAAATATTATCATAAAATGCGTTTAAAATGTCAAATAAACTTAACAAAATTTTGTAAGAAAAACTAAATCCATGCATTTTTAAAGATGAATGACTAAATTGGTATAAAGTTTCAAAAATTGACAAATTCACTGAAACTTGAGGGATCAAAAACAAATTTAACCAATTTTTTTTTGTTAGTATTTAGAAATCTAGAAATTAATATTATTTTTCAGTTAAAAGTGATTTGATAGATCAAAATCACAATGACATTATTTTAGGACGAAAAATATAATTAAAACAAATACAAATAAATAATTTTGGTCATCCATTCCAATCAAATCTACTACGACTTTTTATTTTTATACTTCTACACATGTTAATGCGAGGAATCATGTATAATTTGCTGTGGGTTAACGTATCAATTTTCTCATTATAGGATAATAGGATAAGATCAACTAGATTATAATTAAACGGTGATATTTAAATTACTACATTCTTAAATAAAGAGTTATATATGTTATCTCTCTATCTTTTAGTTTGATTTGATAATATTGACTTTAGATGAAAAGTAAAACTTAATGAAATATCAACATTAACAATATAGAGAATATCATGTATAGAAAAAAAAAAAAAAAAAAAAAATATATATATATATATATATATATATATATATATATATATATATATATATATAAACAAAAAGACAGTGGTAAGATAAAAAAAAATAGCAAGATGTAGAGTGTAATAGCTAAGAGGAGAGAGAACTCATAGAAAAATGTTAATTTTTAAAATTTACAATTTTTACAAATAGACACCTTAATCTCAACTAATTCTTCAAATTTACATGTTTATTAATGATTCATATCAAATTTAGTGTTAAATTAAGTGTAAAATGAAAATCTCAATCACCTTACTCATTTAGTAGTTTTGTCTTTATTATTTACCTTTTTCAAACATAAAAATATAATGAAATTGAAAATTGAAAGTATCAAATAAATACTTTTATATTGTGTTTTTTTTCTTCCAAATTCCTATTTTTATTATATTTTAATATACAAATAATAATTATAACAAACAACATATTAATAAATGATTAATATTTTAAATAAATAATTTTAGGTTAACTTGATAATACAATAAATAGCAAAGCTTAACAATCAACTCTAACAAAACTAAAGTTCATATGCTTATCTAATTTCCAAATGAGATAAAATTTTAAAATCAATTAAAATAAAGTTAAAATTTAAAATATCTATATGTGAAATATATAAAGTTTGAGGCACTACATATTTTTCTCTAAATTTGAAATAAATAGGTTTTGCACAGCAAGGTGAAAAATAGATTTATTATGTTGTTGTCGAATGACAAAGTTGTAATGTATAGTAAGTTAGTAATTTTTTAGAAAATTGTATAAAAATCAGGCACCACTTTTGACAAATACATATTAGAAATATTATAAAAGTTACTCGAAACACACATAAGCCTATGCAATTGGGTGTCTACTTCTTTTTATAATGATAAAAACTTGAATTGCAAAATTAAATATTATAATAATTATTAAAATAGTAAAATTATTATTACAATTTATATGGAAGTTAAAAAAGTAAAAAAAAAAATTATGAAGTAAATATTTGTTATTAATTTTTATAACATTATAATTTGAAAGTATATAGGATAATTATTTCCTAATGTAAATCTTGGATTTCATTTTCGTTTGAAGAAGACTTCATTTATGAAATTGCACTTTATATCAATATAAAAATATAATAATATGTTTAATTTAATATAAAACAAATAAGGACCTCAATATTAAAAATGTAATAATATGTTTTTTTATCAGTTATTAGGGTTAGATTTTATTAGCGGGAGAATGAAACTCTCGATGCAAACTCTCTTGCCCTCTCTTCTAGACTTCATAAATTTTATTTCTCTAAATTATTAGTAAGAGGAATTAAATCCACGATTTTTTTTCTTTTCATTTATTTCCCTTTATATTTAATGTAGAATTAATTTTTTTGAACAAGATTAAATTTACACGATTGAATATAATTAAAATATTCATTGAATTCATTTTAACTAAACATTTAATATTAATTAAAGAATGTGTTCCACCAAGAAGAATTAATATTTAAAAAATATGGCAATAGAAATGCAATTGTTTGGTCATTTTCAATCACACAGATTTTATGCTTTATCCCTGTAACCAGACCCAGCACACAGTGACAAGGATTTCATGCTTTATCAAACCACCATTGCCCTTTCTCCATTGCAAACACTTTCAGACAAAATACAATCATATTCCAACACAATCACTGTTGTCGTCTTTTAAACAGGAAGAAAAAAAAAAAAAAGAAAAAAAGAGAAAGATAATTAACAAAATATATTCATTAAAATATTTTTCTCTCCTGAACACAATCTTATATATTGTGTTTCAAAATATAACATGACTGAAAGAAAACAAAAATTCATAATTGTTATTAGTATACCTGAGTTTGTTCTCTTCTTAAAACAGTGTTCACTGTTCATTTTATTGAAGGTTGCAAACAATAATCGTTATTGTTGTTCTCCTTTAGCTATTGATTCCTTTATATAGCAGTGTTCGCTAACCTGGATTTACCTCTCATTAATAACATCTAATTATGTGTTAGTTTTAGATTATGTCACCTCTCATTCTTAAACAAAAAAAATAGCACTACTTGCATTATGATGTGTTGTATTGGTATTTGTATTAACATGTGAAATTTATTAACTGTACAAATCGATTCTGTAGAATTAAATTAAATTTAAAATATATTTTTTAATGTTATTAGTGTTGGAAATCTTACACCGCCTAGAAATAAAGTCAATTTACAATATATAAGTGGGTGTAATCCTCACCTTACAAGCTCATCTTGTGGGATTGAGTTAGGTTTAAAGTCCATTTCTAACATGGTATCAGAGTCATTATTTTAAAAAAAAAAATCTATCCTAGCGAGATTTGTTATACATTCTGTTCCACCCGCAATCCTCACCTTACAATCACATTACTCACAAGAGATTTTTTGGACATTCTGTTCCATCCAAAATCTTCACCTTACAAGCCGGTTTTGTGAGGTTAGAATAGGTCGTAATGGAGTTTGTTGTTATTTTATATGCTATATAAGATCACTCACAAATATCTAATCTCATACTTTAAGGTTTAAATAATTCGACATAAGATGTATTGGAGATCTCATATCGACTAAAGATATATGAGTGAATTAACAAGTATTAGGGTCTTATATAATTTAGTTTTGTAAGATTGAATTAAATTTTCAAAACTTATTAAGTGAATTTGGATACAATAGTCTTTTATTAAATATTAATTTTATAAATGTGGGTGATAATAAAAATGGAATATTAACAAGTATTAGGGTGGAATCTAGGAAGTGAAGTGTTGAAAAAAAGAAAAAAACATAAAAAATTGAATAGATGAAGTGTGTGGGCACATTACAGAAGACAATGGTTTTATGTGTCCCCATCTGATTAGTACCCAACAACTTCCTGTATGAAAGGCACCCCATTCATTAATTACCCTTCCATTATATATCTCAAATAATTGCCTTCACAGTGCCCAACTTCCCTTATTTGTAGAAAACCCTCTAATTTTATACCATTTAGCAACAATAGAAAGTGCAAGCAAAATACAGAAAATATCTCCCACACTCAACCAACCTCATTCTGCAATAATTACACTAACTCTTACCAATTGCAATTATGATATATATTTTCATGCAACCACATAGCTCATAGGATCATTTTTTTTTAACCCTTGGAATAGAGGGTAGGAATAAAATTATTCCATACCAATTACACCTGTGACATTTGGATATAGTACATTATTTTTTGTTCTGAAATTATTGTTAAAAATCCATTGAATTGACTAGTTATGTTGGTAGTGCATGAGACAAGGGCTTTGAATGTGCCCCATTTGAAGAGGTGGAAACTATATATAAATTTTTTGGACCACATTCAAACACACAAGAACAGAACAGGGACTTTTTTTCCTGTTAATATTACTGCTTTTGAAGCAAAAGAAGCAGCTGAAAAATTTAAGAATGCCGTTGGGGAACTAGGAACTTTCAATACTCTTGCATTAATTTTATACTTCCATTTTTGTGATTACCCATTAATTAATTTCAACTAATACAATGTCCCATTTATTTTTCAAACAAATCAAGTTCCCAGGTGTCAGCTGCTGCAGAAATTTATATATATATATATATATATATATATATATATATATATATATATATATATATATATATGGCTTCATTTCATTATAAGCAAATGTGAGTTATTCGATTTATTATTGTTTCGACTAGATTTAAGTCTGTATGATGGTATTATTAGGAATAATTATTGTCAATGTTTTAAACACAAATGTTTCAAACACAAGTCCGGTAGCATTGTTAGGATCAATTATTATATTTTTAAAATATTATTTGTTTTGGAACATGGAGCTTCGTGATTGTTTTATAATTTTAAAAGATATCTTGAAAGATAGAAGAAGAAAAAAATATTTAAATTGTGTTTGACTTCGACTTTTAAATGATGTGAAACTATCATAGTGAAATAATTAATGGGTTAAATATGTTTTTGTTCCCTCAACTTTCAGCGAAAATTGGAATTCGTCCCTCCTCGAAACTTTGGCCAAATTTAGTCTCTCAATTTCATAACTGCATGAATTTATTCCTTTCAAACAAATTTTGTTAAGTTTATTTAACGTTTTAAACGCATTTCATGATAGCATTTGAAATATTTACACCATTTGACATATTCTTTCTTCAATATTAGCTAAGAAACTATTATGAAACGCATTTGAAACATCAAATAAATATAACAAATTTGGTTAAAATGACTAAATCCACGCAATTTTGAAATTGACGGACTAAATTGGGTCAAAGTTTCAGAAAAGGACTAATTTCAATGAATTGAAAATCGAAAGACAAAAACATATTTAACCCCATTATTAATTGTATAATTTGGTACAGTTATTGATATTACGACAAATATATGTTAGTGGAACATTATTTTGATGTTGTTTTGATTGAAAATGTTATTGTAAAGTGGAAATGAGGCCACATGAGAATCTGTAGATTCATACAATAATGATCATATCTGACACTGAAAAACAATGGAAATTTCCAACGAAATCTAGAGTTATCACATATCACTGTTGTCTCATTGTCCTATTGTGATATGAGGTCCCAAATCGGATTCGTCCGTTGGGGTACAAGGGTTGTCCTATGGGAATAAGATAGCATACCCTTCTTAAGAGACAAAAATTTTAGAGAGAGATGTATCTAGGGTCTCCCATCCCATTGCCATCAAATCATCTCAACCACTTTTAGGGACTCACACTCTCACATCTATTATTATTATTATTCATCATAATTTTCCATTTATTTCTAGAGCAATGTAATTGTTTCACATTGTTAAACCCAGGGCTATAAATTTTATTTGGTTGAAACTTGAGAATGTCTAATGATTGGTAATGGTGTGTGTGTGTGAGTGTGACAAACTTCTAATAATGGATTCATTGAAATTGTAGCTAAAATACATGCTTAAAATTCATTGTATTTGATACATATAACTACAATGCCATTATTAAGGTTAGTTATACTTTTAACTAATATGGAAAGTGAAGTATTACACCAATTTTTATGAAAATTCTCCTTTTAACTCATATATCATATTAAAAGAAAAAAAAGTTTAAGTTTAATTCGACCTTACAAATCCAGTTTACAAGAAACTAGGTTATAAATTGAGATTTGCATTTTATTTATATATTATGAAATTATCTTATCTCTAATCGATGTAAAACTTTCAACATATGTTAAATAGATGTTGGTTATGTTGACAAAAATAATATATTTTTATATCACTTAGATAAATATTCGTGTGAATAACAGTGATTATATAACATATTTTAAATCTGTATTTGACTTTTTTTATTTTTTTTATATTCTTATAATAGAGAGTATTATAAAATTTGAGTTAAATTCTTGTTTTCGAGCACGTTTAAACTTACAATCAAACAACATATAAGAGTTTATATGTTATAAAATTTTACATAATAATATTTTCTGATTTTTATATATTATAAAAGTTTTAACATAGCAATAGCAATATTTTATATATTTTATGGTTATCGTTAGACAACTGTCATGTTGTAGTTCAAAATAAAATAGTATCTCATTAAAATATCAGACTTTTGTGTCCTATTGTGTTTGTTACACTTTATTGCCACTGCTGGGGCTTAGTACTTAATTAGGTTAAGGCATTTATAAAGATTGATGCTTAATTATTATAATTAAAGTCAAATACCGTAAGCATAAAAAATTAGCCAGTGATAAAAGGGTTTTTTTTTTTCATTAGGGTTTTGAGTCAAACTCTTTCATCAGATTTTATGCAGAGATACGATTTTTCAGCCACCTTTTAGTTAAGAATTAGCAATGCCAAGTATTATATATATATGTTACTGATACTTTCAGGCACTGTTTTTCTCTGATGCATCTAATTATGATTTATGGTTGTTTTGTTGGTAATTGAAGCAAACCTTTGACTTGGTCGTATGAAGCACTTGCAACGATATGCAGAAGCATGTGACCATGGAATCCACATTATTTTTCATAGTCTTTTCCTTCGAAAACAAATTAAACATTGGTCTCAAATCTAAATCAGCACATGCTTTAGAATTTAATTTATGCTAAACAATGATTAGGTGAGTTATTAATTGCGCTTTCACTAGCTAGGTATAGTGTGTTAGATTTTGATGTTATAGTTTCTATTTTTGTCTTAAGCAAAGATTAGAGAATTTCAGTGTATTAATCACGTCATCAGAAAAAAACAAACTTGAAGCAACAACAATGAAAAAGAAAGAATCTGATAAAGGTATATAGAAAACTAGTGATACCCTTTCACATCTTATCAAATGATAAGACGGTATTTATTTATCTTTTGGTTGATGACTAAAATAGGTTAAATGTGAAATAAGAGAACATGTGCATCAAATAAGTTTTATATTGTTTAGAAGTGGAGATTAAACGAAGTTCAAATATTTTTATATCATTCTATCGTTCTGAAATGTTTTTTAAGGATAAAATTGTGACGGAGTTTAAATGTTTCAAAACGGACAATACATCAGAAACACGATGATTATTTCTAACATGATTGTCGAACGAACTTGAGTCGGAATCGGAACAATTAATTTTGAAATGTTTTGTTTAGAGAAATGACTTAGTTTTAATTCCTTCGTTAATTAGAGTCAACTTTTGGATAAAAGAGCACGTGTGAAACGAAAAGGAACAGCATCATCTCGATAAAAATATGTGCTTTTATAAACCTAATTAGGTCAAAATGCATCAACAATATTGCTCTTTGTAGTGCAACAAGAATTTCCCACAGCACTTTAAAAATAAAATATATATGCACATGAATGACCCGTAAAACAAAGTTCCATAATGCAAGAATTGATTGGATGATTAATTATTCTTAGATACCATAAAAAAGGCACGAAAAAAATAATAAAATAGTCACGAAAAGAATATCCACCACCACCACCCAGAAGCTTTTTACGTACTATACTAATTAATGCTACGATAGGTGGTTAATTAAGTATTAGTTTAATTGAAATCAATCATGGTGTAGTTAATTAGGTTAATTAACGTAGACTTGAGATAAGAAAAGTGTCGCGGATTAATTTAATAGTCTCACATCGTTTAGAAGTTGAGGTCTAAAATGATTTAAATGTCTTTTTCTTCTTTCATCGTTCGAAACACTTTAAAAAACAAAAATTATGACGAGTACAATTTTAAAGAGTACAATATTCGGAAGAGAAAAAAAATTAAAGTTTTTTGGTACTATCAAGAAGGCAAGGGTGGTAAGCAAAAGAATGGGTCCTTTTTTGTTGATATCTTACAGCTATTTGATGGGGTCATGAACATATACACCATTTTTGAAATGAGTTCCTTGGATGGTGGGGAAAACAATCTTGCAATGTTGAAACAGGTGTAAGAAATGGTGCAAGGCTACTTCTCAATTATTGAAGCAAAAGTCACTATTTGTAATTGAGTGCACCTACCCTTCCTTTTCTTCCAATAATGCCGTGTTAGAGGTAAGAGCAGCATCAACAAAAGGTGTTTTAATTCACTTTAGGAAGCCATGTTTAATCATGTGTGCTAAAAAATTTATAGAGATTTGTTGTTTATTCGATCTATTGTATCACCCGTTATTGAAAATTTTTTTAATGTTTGTTGGATTTATCGTATCACATGTTATCAAAATGTAATCAAATCATTCTTTATTATCTAATCTCATATTTGAGATGTATATATTTACCATAATTATTCCTCCTCTCCTTTTTTTTCTTTTTTTTCATGAAGAGTGTACAATAAATGTGCCTCTGTAAAGCTAAATGCTTTTGATCAGTTCATAGTATAGTTTTAAATTTTCAGGGTTACCAAAACTTACTGTATTCACATATTCATGAGCACAAAGATTCTAGCAGTAGACCACCACATCATAAATTGCGTTTCTATTTATTGTAGTAAATCGTAGATGAAAATCGACCAAAATCTTACCAGAAGAAGTCACAAATACTATTTTACTTTTTTGCCACCAACTGCATGTACTGGAAATAGATTTTATTTTCTTTTCATAATTCAAAGCAAGAAAAATTGTTTATTTGAACATCTGGGAATACTCATGAAAAAAAAAATTACAGTTTCATGAATACATTTATGACCCCATTTACATGTGTCGAGAGATTATAGTTTTATACGATTATATGATATTAGTCTTATACATATAAAACATTTGATACTACTTTTATTCCAAAACTTTAAGACAATGATGTTGTGAACCTTTATTCTTATATAGTGTTTAACTCTGTCTATTTTATTCAATGTAGGACTTTTGACTGATACTTAGACTATTTCCAATAAAAAATAGCGTGGACACATGTTATATAGTCTAACCTAAATATTTTTTAGAGGCTAACTTTCCCTAATAAAGTGAGTGGTGTGAACACAGCATTTTCAGCAATAAGCAAATTTGCATAAATTAAGGGAATGCCTCTCTTCACACGTTAGGTTGGAGAAAACAAGGAAGAGATTCTTGTATATTAGTTTGGGTTGTCTAAGGTTACATGTTTTTTTTTTTTTATTTTTTTTTTTTTTTTTGTTGAAAACTTATGATTTATATTTATTTTTTTCGAATCAAATGTACTTGTGCAGTGGCTTCTGTGATTTAGGTTGGGATACTTATAATTCCTAACCATAAACTCATATCTGATGACAATAACTATCTAAATTTAAATTCACAACCCAAAGTGTACTACAATACAATGTTCATATATGATGTTTATTATGCCTTATATAACCAAACCTAATTTTTCTGTGTCAACCAGAGATCATAAAATGGATAGAAAGAGAAGAGAAAGAATTAATTTGATAGTAAAAAGGAAGAAGAAAATATCATCATAAAAAAATTAATAATATTTTTTTTTTGATAAATAAATATTAAGACTTAATATTATAGAATTGACTTATAAGTAAAGAAATATACGTAGCTCAAACATATAGGTTTAGAATATTTTTTATATTTTTTTTAACAACTAAATTTTGAATTTAATTAAATTCTAAAATCAATTTATAAGATGTGATTTATATAAATTTATCCCTTTTTAGTTGAAATTTTTAACAAAATGCTATAACGTCCTTTAACACATTATCCATTAAGTAAAATTTGTTATATATATATATATATATATATATATATATATATGTATATGATATTTTTATTTAGTTCATGAATTTCACTCATAATATTTTCTATACGTTTTAATATTAAAAAAAAGAAAAAAATATGTAAGAGAATGAATTACTAAAACTGTTCTTATTTAAATTACCAGAGACATTTTAAATCTAGATTTTTCAACACGAAGATTACTTGTGATAATGATATGATCATAGTGATCATTGTGAATTTACATAGAACTTAATTTTTTTTCTTGTAAAATAAATTATTCACTAAAAATATAAATAATAATAAAATTTAAATCAATTATGTTTGACACCATTTTATAAATTAAAAATTATTAAATTTTAAAAGAATTTTTATTATTAACAAAAATTATAATTGATTTATAAATTAGAATCTAAATTAATTTCTAATATTAGTTATTAATATTTTAGTTTATTTATTGTTGTTTTTAAATTGATCACTAATCTAAAAATAGAAAATAACTTAAAGTTAGTAGTTAAAACTTTGATATATAATAATAGAAATTAATTTAAACTTTAATTTATAATAAGTTTATTATATTTTTTTATTAATAATAAAGATGATTTTAAATATTAATAGTTTTTAATTTATATTAAAATACTTAATAACTAATTATTTTTGATTTTTAAATTTGGTAATTATTTAATAATTTTCTCATAATAATTTAAATACGTGACCATGTAATTTCATACTTTCCACAGCCATTAAAATTTATTAAAAAGGCAATAATCACACTTTAGCTTCAGTAAATTTTACTCATGTATATAACTTTATATAGCTTCTAACAAAGTCCAACAATAATAGAAAAATATATGATGTTAAAGAATTATTCTCTCATTTATATGATTTTACAAGAAACATCAGTCACACTGACAATATTAGAGCAGACACAACTCTGGCTCATTGAGAACCATACATGCAACCATGGAAAAGAAAGAAAATAAAATAAAATGTGGTGATCCACCACACTGATATAATATTATATATATATATATATATATATATATATTTAATTAGTTGGATGGTACCCACTTTTATTTAGATGTGTCAATTTGATATCTACTTTTAAAAAGATGTTAAAATTGAGTGTCAACTTTTGAAAAGATGTTTCCTTTTTAACAAAAAATTATTAACACCGTTAACGGTATTGATATTTAAAATGACTTATAAAATTAAGTATTGATATTTATATCAAAATTTAATGGTAAAAGTCACAAATTAAGTTAACAGTTTTAGTAATTTTTGTCCGAAAGATATCTGATTAAAATATTTTTTTCAAAAATTGAAACTAAATTGACACATTTTTAAAAATAGATATCAAACTGACATATTTGAACGAAAGTGGGTATCATCCGATTAATTATATATATATATTTATTTATATATATATATATATATATATATATATATATATATATATATATATATATA
>Ga0214544_1008572_pt1 | contig 16872 bp, 12 predicted proteins | sample CNSS3metaG_FD_160074 | JGI IMG/M metagenome (GOLD analysis project Ga0214544, IMG submission 160074) | Root nodule microbial communities from cowpea collected in UCLA plant growth center, Los Angeles, California, USA - CNSS3 | ecosystem: Host-associated > Plants > Roots > Nodule | place: USA...
CCCAAGTGTTTAGATCACTCTCCCAAAGTAACAAGGCAAGGCTAGCACTCAAAATCCACCAAAGGAGTGAAGCAAACACTTTTAAAAACTTGTTCAAAACCTTTCAAATGCAAGACAAGTGATTCGGTCACAACATCCCAAGAGTTTCAAGAAAAGAAAACTACTAAGACACAACAAAGAACACCTAGTGACAAGCAAAAAAAGCACAAAAACAAGAAAGTTTAACTTCTAAGGAATTTTTTTTTTTAAAGACAAAACTTGAACAAGACTAAAGCAATGAAAAACACTTTTAAAGACTCTATGGAAAGCATTTGAACAAGCCAAGATTATACCTCAAATTATGCATACACCAAGAAAGATCATAACCAAGTTAAAGCATGGAACTAATTTGCCAATATAACCCAAAATCCAAGTATAAAATTTGGTAGCATAACACCTAGTAAAAATGGCCAAATGGATTCACCAAGCAACACATTAGCTCTCGGCCAAACTGTTTTTGGTCATGAAAATAATTTTTCTTTTCAAAACTAGGTACTTAAGATGATGAGAAGGATATTTTAGGGTGTCTTGAACACTTAGTTCCTTAAAAATTAGGTCAAAATCAATTTCAAGGAGCATGCTACAACAAAAGGCATAGATCTCATGCAATAGCTCAAATACTTAGAAACAAGAATAAGAAAACTCAAAGAAGCATATGACATATGACTCAAGCAAAAGTTAGACACATTTAAAGACTCAACATGACATACACAAAGACACAAACATGTAGCTATCATGCATTTAAACTCATGGATTTGAGGCTCAAAGACTAAGCATCCAAAGACATGTTATCCAACCACATTTAGGAGCTTAAAGAGGTGCAAAAACCGTAGCCAAACCGCCACAACAAAACCTGAAAACGTTGATTCACGTATTCTTGGCAGATCTGACCTTTGCTCATTAATTTGATCATAACTTTCTCCACAAAACTCCAAATGCGTTGGTTCTTTTTTTTTCTGGAAACTAGACTAAAAGGGCTTTCTTTTGACACCAAAAATGCAATTTTTGGACTGCTGAGCTGGTGCAGTTTAATGTTTTAAAATCGTCAATTTTTCTGGCAGCACTGTTTTTTGTGTGTAATGGAAGTGGATTCGAACCATACAAAAATAGCTACAACAAGACAATGTTAGCACATGAAAAACACCATATTCAAGATAACCTAGACTCTAGATACCAAATGATGAAGGATTATCTTGTTTTCTTTTTAAGATTATTGAATATGGTGTTGGTTGATTAAGAAAGCTAAGTGAAATTCCCACTGGACATTAAGATAGCAAGCTATCTAGATGTGAAGGTTCCTTTCTCAAAGCTCAAGAGAAGAAGATGATGGATTGATTCAAAATGAAAAGGAAATGGAAAGCACATAAACCATACAAAACCAAGAACAATTAAAGGAAAAAGAACACATAAAACGGAAAGGAAAGAAATGGTAAAAATGTGAGAAGCACGCCACTACAAGGCTAGGCTAGAAGCCATGACAACCTTGAAGATGCGTGGATGTGTGCCGCCACTTGCTATGCAAGATAAGGCTTAAAAGTATTCACTCCCTAGGGAGGAAACTCTCACAAATGGTTGAGACACAATAGTGTTTTTACTTCAAAATCTTCAACCCTTTTACATGTCTAGGAGCACCCCTTATATAGAAGATTTTAGGGGTCTCTAAGCAAATAAAAGATACCTAAGGATGTATCTACAAAAACATAACCCTAAGTTCAAGAAACTAGGTCAAATAAGGTTACAAAAATAAGAGACAAAAGAGCAAACTATGGTGTGTGCAAGGCTAATTTCGTTCTAGCACAAAAGGAGACAAAAATGTGACTCATATGTCTCCAAAAAGGGGCCAAAGTGTGCTAAAAACAAAGGAAACCAAAGGTACATAGGTACACTTGTTTTATGCCTTTTACTTTATGTTTTATGCCTTTGCTTTACTCTCTCATCCACATCATTTATGCTCCCCAATCACTATGCGCCACCTAGCATTGCTTTCTTACTCCTAATTAACTTACAAAGCAAATAAACATAGATTAGCATGTTGGCTTAAGTCAAGTCAACTATAGTCAACAAGTCAAACCTAGTCAAAGGTCAACAAGTCAACTAAAGTTGATTCAACTAAGTCAACTTAGGGAATCAAAAATAACAAACATAAATGAAAGGGATGAAGGATTAGTGAACTTCCTTTCTAAACATGCTTAGTCTTCTTAAGCATGTACCTCCATCCTTGGTTGGGGTCAATCCTTCATCATTTAGTTGCCAAACGCTCAAGCATCTAGTGAATGAATGGTAAGGGGAATTTGTATTTCCTGGTTGCTTGATTGAGCCTCCTATGATCAGTGCAAACTCTCCAATTGATTTACATCCTAGTCGGGATCAACTCGTCCCTTTCATTTTTCACAACTATAAGACTTGTCTTCTTGAGAACCACATGGATGAGACTGACTCACTAATTGTCTGAAATGGGATAGATGATCCTAGCCTGTAGAAGATTGGTCAACTCCTTCTTTACAATCTCTAAAATGAAAGGGTTGAGTCGCCTTTGTGGTTGTCTTATTGGCTTTGCTCCATCATCCAACAATATCTTGTTCATGCACGTGGATGGGCTAATACCAGGAATGTCAGCCAATGTCCACCCAATGGCCTTCTTGTGCTTCTTGAGCACTTGCAACAACCTTTGTCCTTGCTCAACAGTGAGGGAGGTAGAGATGATGACAGGTAGTCTCTCATTATCCTCCAAGTAGACATACTTGAGTTTGTCTAATAGTGGTTTTAATTCTGTAGTGCTGAGTGTTAGTTGAATATCAGGAACTTGAGGGGAGGGGAAAAAGGGGTTCCACAGCCTGTACCTCAATATAACAATCAAATGCATATGTACTTCCTAGAACATGGTTAGTGCATTGTGATCGTGTAACATAAAAATCAATTGGTACAACATGTAGAGAGTTAAACTCATAATTAACATCAAAATCTGAATCTGAATCACAATATGAATCAGAATGAACATCAATGCATGCAAATTCAGACACTAATGAATATTTCGTGCAATACAAAGGGTGGAAATCAGAAATATGTCCATCAACAATATCATCAATGATACCAACGTCGAAAATAGAGTGGTCCTCGGAGGGATGTTTCATGGCATCCAGAATATTAAAACGCACCACAATATCATCAAACTCCATGGACAAAGTACCTACATTTGACATCAATCTTGGTTCGTGCTGTCTTTAAAAATGGTTTGCCTAAAATAATTGGTGTAGAACCATGTGAAAATCCCTCTTCCATATCAAGAATATAAAAATCAGTAGGAAAAATCAATTCACTAACATGAACTAGAACATCATCAACCAAACTTGCGGGGTGGGCAACACATCTATTTGCCAATTGAATCACCACACCCATAGGTTGTTGGGGTCCAAGAGAAAGAGATTTAAAAATGGATAGAGGCATTACATTAATTGAAGCAACGAGATCAAGAATTGAATTTTCAAATTTATTATTACCTATGATGAAAGGCATACAAAATGTACTTGGGTCCTTTCACTTTTTAGGAATCTAAGGAACATATTTACCTATTAGCGCTGACACATTCCTTCCCATGCTGATCTTCTCGTTTCCTTTAGCCTTCACTTGTGCATGCACAACTCTTTCAAGAACTTTGCATATCTAGGAATTTGTCTAATTGCATCCGATAGAGGTATGTTCACCTCCACCTTCTTAAATGTTTCTAGAATCTCTCTGTCAACCTCTTCCATATTCTTTCTTGGAATGGCTTTTGGGAGGAAAGGATGAGGGATGGGAGGTGCAACAGTAGAGGTGGAAGGCGTAGAAGGCACACTAGATGTGGAAGGATCGGCTGCATGAGCATCACACTTTCTTTGAAGTGTGGTAGGGTCAACTTCCCTTTTAGGTGTAGGCTTAGTGGTGGGAACTTCAATCTGCTTCCTAGACCTTAATGTGATGAGACTCATATTTCTCGGATTCTCCACTCATTGAGATGACAACTTGTCAGAATTATGAGCTTATGCTTGGTTTAACTGAGTGGCTATCTGCCCCATTTGATTTGTCAAATTCTGAATTGAAGCTCTAGTCTCCTACTGGAATTGCATATTTTGAAGGGTCATCATCCTCACCAAATTCTCCAATGAAGTAGAAGATGAAGGTGCAACAGGAGCTTGGATGGCAGTAGGAACAGGTAGAACTTGGTGATGACAACTTGTTGGAATTATGAGCTTGTACTTGGTTTAACTGAGTGGCCATTTGTCCCATTTGATTTGTCAAACTCTGAATTGAAGCTCTAGTCTTCTATTGGAATTGCATATTTTGAAGGGTCATTATCCTCACCAACTCCTCCAATGAAGTAGAAGACGAAGGTGCAACAGGAACTTGGGCAGCTTGTGCAGGTATAACTCTTTGTAGTTGGTGAGGTGTCCGCACATTTTGAACCTTTTGGTTTTGTTGTTGTTGTTGATTGCCCCATCTCAAATTGGGGCAATTTCTCCAACCTGGACTATATTTGTTAGTGGAGAAATCATGGTTCTGCTGGTGTTGCTAGGGCTGCCTATTGTTGAAAATGTTGGCAGCATAGGCTTGAGAAGTATCAAGAGGTCCATAAGTCGTGGCCTATTGTAGTGTGGGGCAGGAATTTATGAAATGATTGACTGAAGTGCAGATGCCACAAACTCTTGTAGTAGAAGATGCAATCCTCTGATTTGCAGCACACTCATTAACTAAAGTGGTAAGAGATTCAATCTTGGTCTCCAACTTCTTACTATACTTGAAAGCTCCTACATCATGAACTCTCTAACAACAATGACATCATGTCTTGCGCCAAGTTGCTGAGAGTTAGAGGCCATGTTCTCAATCAATTGTCTCGCTACTACTGGGGTCGAATTACCAAGAGCATCACCACTCGTAGCATCAATCATGCTTTTATCCAAATGGTGCAAGCCTTCATAAATATATTGAAGAAATAGATGCTCAGATATCTAGTGGTGGGGCCAACTGGAACATAAATTCTTGAACCTCTTCTAGTATTCGTAGATGCTCTCCTGAGATTACTGCTTGATGCTAGAAATCTACTTTCTTATGGCCATGGTCCTGGAACTATGGAAGAATTTGGCCAAGAATAATCTCTTCAAATCATCCCAGGTCGTGATGGACCTGGGTGCAAAGGAGTATAACCATATTTTGCATTGCCCTCCAAGGAATGAGGAAAAACCTTCAAGTACACATGATCTTCTTGGACATCCACGGACTTCATGGTGGAACACACAACATGGAACTGCTTTAAGTGTTTACACGGATCCTCACCTGCAAAGCCATGAAACTTTGGCAACAAATGGATTAATCCAGTTTTTAAAACATAAGGGACTTCTTCATCAGGATACTGAATGCATAATTAATCATAAGTGAACTCAGGTGCAATTAGCTCACTTATTGTCCTCTCATGAAATGGAGGTTGAGCCATGTTATCAGTATCAGAATGAAAATCAAAATGCTCAGTATGCTCAAAATGCTCAAAATGCACAAAATGAATAGAATGCTAAAAAATAGGAGAATTAGGAAAAGTCATAGAATATGCAAGATGTAGAGATGGATTCTTATTATGCTTAACTCCTCTGTGGTAGGTTCTACAATTTCAAGATCCAAAGTTTGTAAAATACTATGATTCCCCCTAGTCATGCACCAATCAATCCAAAACAATAAAAGTCAACAAAAAGTCAACTAGGAGTAAAAATGGCATAAATCGAAGTACCATAGTTTGACCTGAAAATTCTTGACAAAAATCTTGAAATCATGAACATGTGTCACAAAAAATTTGAAGCCTAAATTCAAATCCTAACTACACGAACATAACACACAAGGTTTGACTGAAAATAGGAAAAAGCCAAGAAAAAATTAGTTAAATAGGAAAACGACTTTATTTGGAGAATCTGAAATGGCCTACCTGCTTACGTGTAGGCATTGCAAAGAAAATTAAATTCTACCCCAAATGTATATAAAATTGCCTTTTTTCGATAACCATAGCAAAAGTTATGGCTGTTTGAAGTTTTGTTGAAAAACTACATAAAATTTGTACTAGAAACACTACTAAACACTACTACTATGACTTTAACAACAACACATACTCATTGAAAAAGAAACAATGCAATGGTAGCACTAGAAAGAACAATAACAGCACAAAAAAATGCACATCAAACTTTAACCACACTTAACCCAACATCACGAAACAACACACTTACAACATACCACAACACAAAATAACACTATAAATAACTTTGAACGAAAACGTTGGTCCCCGACAACAACGCCAAATTTGGTACCCAACGAAATAAAACAAATAAATGCTGTACTCAAGAGTTAATCTATGGTCGTCTCCCAATGACCATTGTTTTCAATCAAAGGTTCCAGATTCAAAAGAAATAGGGGGTTGGTAGTTTTAGAAATTCAACACAAGAATAATACATAATTGCAATTAAATAGTAGTGGAAACGGCATTCATTCCTTGATTCAAATGAAACTTCACCAATCCTAGATTACAAACTAAATTGGTTTTGTTAGCCCTCATGAAACTCTCAATTAAACAAGTAAGCGAAGGTTAACCACGAATTCAATATGCAATTAAGCAGTGCACACATTCATGAATCTGTCACAACTCATTAAGTATGAACACAATCCAACAAAAATGAATTATCCACTCTGAAAATTAAGCATAAACATATTGGTTTCTTCATTCAAAACACAAACGCAAATCTAGAACGAAGAAATAACAAGACCCAATCGAACAAAATACTAATCTCAAGGTTTCATTTCATTCTCTACAAGGAATCAATGAATACAAAATTAGTTTCCCATGAAATTCGAATCAACACTCAAAGCAAAACTGAAATGCATCATTTAAAGGAAGAAAAGAAGACAAAAAGCAAATTAAAAGAGGCAATTTGCAGAAAACGTTACTATAAGCTCCAATATGTGGAATAACAAGAAAATGCATAAACCTTAACAATGGGTGCTCTCCAAAATGTAAATTCAGATTCGGGAAGAAGAGAGTGTAAGTTTTGAAATTATTGAAATGCCAAGAAGGGATGGTTGAATTAGATAGTTAAAAAATAAGGTGACTTTTGAAAGCCTAAAACAATTTTTAATTGAATCAATTCAATCACCAAGTACGGATGCAAACACTCCTGGACTAAACACTTTTAATCGATCAAGAACAGAGTTAGTCGATTGATTTCATTAAACAAATACAGACAGAACTGGTACTAATAGAAACAATTGATTAAAACATAAAAATATTCGACTAGAATACTGGAAAAAATGTGAAAGAACAATATACGAATTTGTGATTTAAAGGAAGAACAATATGAAAGATCAGTCAAGATATACCAACATGAACAATGCTACAAATAATGTCAGATCACACAAGAATGTTAAAAAGTTGGTTCAACTCAAGATTCTTTAAACTTTAAAGTGTAAAACAAGAGAGACAAGTTAGAGAAAAGAGCAATGCACATGATTTTTATACTAGTTCATTCAAACCTAAGCTACATCTAGTTTGTCAAGGCAACTTGAGCCTGACATTGCAGTATTTCAAAAGATTTACAAAGTTTACACTCTAACACTTTTGAAATATGCAAAAACATACACAAAGACTCTTTAATCACACAAGAATCAAACCAGCACAACAAGATACCTATTGCAGACCTGGAAAACCACTAGGCACAACCAAAAAGCTTGAGAAGGATCAAACCTTAGTGGCAGCACAACCCTGCCTACCACAACCACCTTCTCCAAGCTTCAAACACCAAGCAAAATTCTCCAAGAATGATCCAAGATCAATCTTCCCAGGTACAATCTATATGATCATGAAAGAGAGAGAATTCCACAGTTTTCAAAATGATTTTGCGCTAAAAAATGGTCTTGTTACCTCTCTTTCAAAAAATACAGCTCATAGTCAAATTGTTCTGAAATTCATCAAGTTGATTTTCAAATCAATCGGTTGATTTCACTTAACTTAAATGAAATTAGTCGATTTCAAAATAAATCAACTGATTGAATAAATCTCAGTTAAGACTACTACAGTTAACCTTTTAATCTGTTAAAAATTCATTCAATAGATTAAAAGACATCATTTAACTTGTTGAAAAACATTTCAACAGATTAAAAGACACAACAAAGACCTTATACAACTAATTAATGCTAAATGGTCTACAAAATTAATTACAACATTCAAGCTTGTTTTCCCTATGATTAATCCAAATAGAGGGCATGTATACAAGGCTTGATCAACATGAGTAAGATCAAATCTCTATATCTTTATCAATGTAAGCATGGTTCCAAGGCAATGGCTTCAAGTACCTTCATCAAAGGTTCATCAAATCTTCAAGTTCCTAATCATCCAGGCTACTTATCTCAATAGAGAGGTCTCCAAAACCTTCCTAAAACCCTCTAAAACATGTTTCCCTCCATTTTGTCACTCATATTTACAAAAATGCCACTCAAGGCTGCAAAATTACAAAAATGCCAATCTAGGATGCAAAATTACAAAAATGCCACTCTAGGCCTAAAATGTTTGCTCAATGACGTTAACAAGCAAATCGACATTATGCAAACGTGGCAATGATGTGGAAAATCGTGGCAACTCTCTCTTCACCTTATGATTAACATCCAAGTTCCAAAATTGCTTCACGAAACACCTAAAATTAATTAGAAACAAAAATTAGATCAATTAATACCAAACTAATGAAAATTTAGAATAATGGCCTAATGAAGTTCAATTGATGAAAATGAACTAAAAATAGACAATTAAGTACCAAACATCCATATGAATGAACATAAAATGGAAATAAAATAGGGAAAAATAATGACTCAACAACTACATTGAAAATTAATTAAAACATTTTGAAAATGAAAAAAAATATAACTTATTAAATAAGAATAGACTTACTTAACTATATATGGAGCAATGAAAATTTGTTTATTTCCATCAAGTAGGCATTGTTGATATACATTTGTCTTTTTGTAGGGGAGCTACTGATTGGGGTCATGACCTAAGCATTTATAAACCCACATATGTCATCCCCGTTTCTAAGCACAATCCATGCAAGTACCTAAATTTTATACATTAATAACACATGGAATAAGGTAATAAAAAGTGATTAAAAGTTAACTTACGTCATCCATAAATGCATAACAAATATATTTAACTCCTTATTTCTTGTTAGATCTCCATCAAATAAGAATTATATATGTATAATGGAAGCTCACTTTGTCTGCTAAAAACAGTGGCATCCCATGGAATCTCCACTAGGTCTGTACCTATGGATGCAACAACCTCCCTCGATGTGACTAGTGGATATTCACTTCCAACTCTATTTCATGTTACTACACATAAAACAAACATGACATTAAATAGGAAACTAAATACTTCAAATGTAAAAATATTAGTGTAGATACAAAACAAAGTATTTGGTGTCATCCTCACGAGTGTAACAGAAAAAAAAAACAATAAATAATATTTATCGGGGGTCAAACACCCCAGACTCAATACCAACATATTTATATATATATTGAAATTTAAAAAATATAGAGAAATAAAATCTCTACCCTGAATGGTGATTGTTAGCGACCTCGATGCAAGTACAAAGTAAAGAAATGAGGGAAGAATACCCACTAGCGAAGATTGAAAGAGAATGAGGAAGAGGAGGAGACCCCAACAACATGAGCAAAACGTGACCCACCACACACTAGTGGAGAAAAATGGCAAGAAAAACGATGAGATATGCAAAGACCAACCAATGGAGATGTCCAAGGCAAGAAGAGCAAAGACCACTGCAAGGAGGGCAATGAATAAGATCTAGCAAGGGAGACTTAACTAGCGACACTGTCGGTAGAACGATAGAGGAAGCCAATGTTGTGACTGAGAGAGGGTGGGAGTGAAGACTCATGAAACGATGGCTAGCATGAATTGTTCCTCGCAATATAATAATGAATAATGGATTGCGCGAGGAATAACAACAACAATGAAGAATGATTGTTCTACGTTAAACCGATGTTATATTTGAAAAACGATGACTTTTTTACCATGATCGTCATTATATATCTCCCATTTAAGAAAAATGACGACTATTCATTTAACCATCATTAAAAAACTCACTATTACTACAAGTTTCCCACTATGCATTTTTCTAGGATGGTCCTTTGGTAATCGTCATTATTTAATGTTGTGGAAGCCCTTTTCTGCACTAGTGGTTCGACTATGGACTTGCTTGGAAATTTCAAGTACCTTACAAGTGTTCGAGTATGTACTTATTTGGAAAATTGTGAGTACCTTACGAGTGTGATGATGGACTTACTTGGAAAATTTCAAGTACCTTACGAGTGTCAAACTTTGGACTTACTTTTGAAAAGAAAATGCTTAAAAAATATTTAAAACATGATAATTTGTTGTATCTTGATGAATTTGATTTATTTTCATAATTAATTATCTTAAGAGAAATTATAGGTTTGTACAATGATAAACTAATTGACATTATTAATTATATGAAAACAATAGATTCTTTTCCAAATGTGTAAAGCCCACTTTTGTTTGTAAGAATCTTTGGCTCTGGCTTTATTAGAGAGCCTAAGGTCAACCACTAGTTTCTTTTCAGGAAACCTTTCAGCCTTCCATTCTGTCTCATGAAGCCAAAACATCTCACTCTTTTCTCCCATTTCTGAAATAGAAGCCCTGCTAGGGTAGTTGCAAGTTTCCCCTTGAGCTTACTAAACACTCCCCCTCCGTGTAAGTAGAACTCAAACTCCATCTCTTTTTGTTCTTTTCTGTTATGAAGCATTGGTTTCGTGTAAATCTCTGTTGTGGTCTCAGTTTTGTCTTCATGTGCTTCTATTTTCAGCTCCTTAAGTTGTTCTAGGTCCTGGTATTCCTTCCACTTAGGGTTTCTCCCTTTTAGTAGCTTTTTCCATGGTAAGGGAAGCTAGGGTTTATAAGTTTTCGAAATGATTTGCTTGTTTTGGCCCTTGTATGTGTTTTTGTTCCTAGATTGATGCTTGTATTGGACTGTATATTGTTTCTGCATTGGTTTTTAGATTTGCATGTTTGAGAGTAGGTGGAGATTTGTTGTTCTCGCCTAAGCGAGTGGTATGTCGCCCAAACGAGAAGCTCTCGCCTAAGCGAGAATAGTAGAAACTCATCCCTGCTCTCTTTTTTGAGTTGTTGCTTGAGCGAGCGCCTTTCGCCTATTGAGAGCAATCTCGCCTAAGCAAAATGGTTTAGCTTAAGCGAGGACTTGTGGATGTTCTAGTGCTCCCTATTTGCAATCTCGCCTAAGCGAGTGTTTTTAGCTTGAGCGAGATTGACAACAAAACTGTTTCAATTACTTAATTGCTTCCATGATTGATTGATTAACTCCTTAAAAGCATAAAGTATGATGCCATGTATGTTTAATGTGATGTAATGAAACTGAAAATGTTGTGTTCGGTATGGAATGATAATGGATGTGTGAGGATATATTCATGGCCTGTGCTTGACGTAATTCCATGAGTCTCTTGGGAAGATCTTATGGTGTTGTTGTTGTAGTGTATGTAATTAGATAAGGATTCAACCAAGGTTGCATCCTAACACTCTAAAAAATCAGTCAAACTCATGTAGAGTTGACTAGTTCAACTGGTGAGAGTAGTAGGAGGTCCTAGTCTCTAGCAAGATAATGGCCTTAGATGATCATGGACTAACCTTGTGTGAGGTAGGGTGAAACCCATTGGCAATGGCTCTACAGAGTAGTAGAGGCCACCATAAGTGCAAGCATCCAATGAATTCATCTCATTACATGTATTCGGATAATTGAGTTAGAGGGTCTTGTATTGTTGCCATCACATGCCTTGTATTCTCATTGATTCATTTGTTTATAATTTGCTTGCTCATTCATATGTTAAAAATTATTTTCTCCAGCTTACATTTTCTCTTTGTGTTTATTTCTTGTTTGGCTTTTCTTTTTGCAATGATCACCAAATTTTGGTGTGAGCAGATGTGGAGATTCTTGGAGATCGTTCAGATGGTGGTGATGTTGTTGTCTAGTTTAGGTGTATTTGTAATGCTCTTTTGATCATCTTTTGTTGAATTGTTATATTTTGAAATTCCTTGCTTTACAAGCAATCCTTTTGGAGAACTGTTTCATGTTTAAGTTATGTTTATGGCATTCGTTTTGTGCCTTACTATTCCTCTTCCAGTATAACTTGGGATAATTGTAATGGCAAACCCTCTTATACTTTATGTTACATGCTCTATTTTATTATAATTTGTGATGTTTTATTTACTAGAATTTATCTATTAAATGGGATATCACAAAATGCATATATAGCTTTTAGAATAATGTTAACAATTTCACTATCACTTGTTTCAGCCGAAAAGATTAACTACATAATAAAAATTTATTTAAGATCAACAATGTCTCAACAAAGATTAAACATATTAACATTATTATCTTTTTCAATATTGAATATTAATTACGACAAGTTGATAATGTAGATTTTTACCATTATCTTGGTTATCTTTCGCTAACAAAATCAACTCCTCTTGAGCTTTTTACCCACTTAATCCTCACTTTTAATAAATACAATATGGGTTACATAGATCTAATTATACCACTAATCCCCATTTTTATGACCAATTTAATGATAGAAAGCTTTTGTCTCAAGCCAAAGAAGTTGTCAACCAGAGAAGAAAGAAGAAAAAAAAAAGCCAAAATTGAAGATATGAACATAGTAGTTCAAGGCTAAGCACTATAAATCAAGGTTGAGCGTCATTCTTCTCACATTTTTCAGCATTGAGCACTAGTTGATTCGCATTTCTGGACGCTTAGTGTCAGCGCTCAACCCCATTTGGTTCGCATTTTTGGATGCTGAACACTAGAAGTGAGCGTTGAGCGCTGATTGGCTTGCATTTTTTGGACGCTGAGTAGTGCGGGGACGACACTAAGTGACAATTGTGCTGATGTAGCAATTTTAACCTATTTCTTCTGGTTTGTTGAAAAGGAATGCATCTTTGGCAGTGGGAGGCACGAGCAAACTCGATTTGGAGAGCTTGGAGGTGTGTTAGGGCTTGTGGGAACGACTCCATCTTCCTCTTTGTATCTCCCTTCTCTTCCATTTCTTTCATTTTTAAGCTTGAGCACTCCATGACAATGGAGAGCTAAACCCATTTTTGTTGGGGTTAGATGTAGCCACGAAACTCTTGTGTAAATGCAAAGGTTTTGATTATATATATGCCTCTTTCATTAATTGCTAGTCTTCTTATTTCTTCACTTAATGCTTGCATTGATTTGACCATCCATTGCATGATATTTGGTTCATTGGGTGTGGAAATATCTTTTGAAACCTTGAATTGGAACAAGAAAACCCAATGTAGCTTGTATCTAGAAATGGGACTTGACCCATTGGTTGTCTTAAACCCTAGTGCATAATGCATATTTGTTTGTTAAGAGTTCAAGGGATTGACTCTTAATAAGGAAATTTAGGCTCATTCCACTAAGGAATTAAGGTTTGAGTATATTTATGGGTTGGCATTAGCATATTAATGTAGAGGATGTAAAATTGTAGTCGCATGAGAGCATAGTTGGTGAATTCTAACCCCGACAATGTCACTTCATATCATTTATGTAATGTCCTAGCCAAAAATTACTTATTTAAATTTAAAAAAAAACAAAATAATATATGTAAAATGTCATTTATTAATAACTTCTTTTTCCAAAACGCGGGAAACTTTAAAAACCAAAGTCAACGTGCCAATAATGATTAAAATTCACGGCGTTCAATAATTACAAACATAATCCAGTTCTCCAAAACCATTACAAAATAGTTCATAAATAAAGCTGGTAAAAGCCCCATGACTGATCCCCACTCCTTTTCTACGCATCCTCACGCTCACCTGCATCAACCTTTGCTCCCATGTAACAAGTTACATTATCATCGCCAAACACACACAGATAGGGTGAGCTCATTTAAATAAACCAAACAAATATAATAGTAAATACAACATCTCAAGATTATAACCCGGGTTAGTATTTTCTCTCTTTTCTTCATTCCTCAATTTTCCACCTTTAATTTAGACGTCTATCATTTCTATACCCTTTGAGTGAGATAAATGATCGATCTTTGTTGCACGAGTGTCTACTTGCCCCTCCGACTACAGGCCACCACCTGATAGTCCACACGTGGGAATAACTTTGCCACAGCATCTCACCGCGACACCAAGTGGAGCTCCCCAAAACGACATAAGTTCGTAGTTGTTACCAGACTACCAAAACTCTATCAGATGCGCTGAAGAGGGCAATCATTCGAAACCTCGCCGTACGAGCCACAACTCGCACACTCCACTAGACTTCCTAAACCACCAGGCTACAACCTAAAGTGGCCACATGTTACCCTAATACAAGATACACTCGTAACTGGGCCCCTAGCCAAAGCATCATATCAAGAAGATCACCCAAAGCTGTGTAGAAATCATCCTCGCGCACCAATCACTACACTGAAACCGCCTGGCGCGCATCTCACGCCGCTAGGCGAAATCTAGTTCCAGATCGCTTGGCGGGCCCCTCACACCGCCAAGCGCCATACAGGAGCCCTGTCGCTCCGTCACCGCCTGGCGGAACACACCTTGCCGCCAAGCGCCACGCGTAAACAGTGGCCACTGCCACTAATTTGAGTGCAATGCTACTGGTTTTTTTGTCATCACAACAGGTCCTAAGGGACCCCAAACCACACATTACACAAAAGCATATCACAAGTATGATCATCCAGTTATACTATGATGACTCAATTCCAATACACACATTTAATCATAACTCAACGCGAGTGTTACTAAGTTCTCTTTATTTACTATTTCCACTTGCTACATCCCTATCAATATTTTACACCTTAACATAGTACCACCATCGCACCTACCAATGCCCCAAATAGGTATTTACATAGAAAACATAGCACACATGTTACACTCATAATTCTTACTAAATGCCACGTATACTAAATTTCAGTCAATCACATACCACTACACATTTAATGACCACCCAATTAAACGCCCCCATGACCAGAACACAGACCAAACCAACTTTCTGCTGTACTGATAGGTCGCCTAGTGGCAGCCTCAGCGCCACCAAGCGGTGCATGAAAATCTGGGTTCTGCCCAGGTTTGTTCGCACCAGTTGTGGCTTCCAAACACCCCAATTATATTACTAGTTCCAATACGCGCTTTTAATCCAATTATGAGTGATTACATCACACGAGTCTATGTCAATTTATTTCCATACCATTATCATACAAATAATCCATCAGATCAAACCCGACACAATATTTCATCATCTCAACACCCCATAGACCCTAACCCCACATGGAATCCTAATTCATACCAATTTCACACACCATTCAACTCATAGGCAATTTTTCTTCTTTCAACGCATCTATGCATACATATAGAATTAATTTCAATATCACAATTATCACAAAACTCACTACGAACCAGGAACATGCCCAAACAGAAAGCGTCGCCTAGCGGGCCACACTTAGCCGCTAGGCAATTCAAGGGAAACCCAGAAAAATAGGGCTTAAACACATGTGCCGCCAGGCAGCTTCTGGAAAAATCCAGAAACACGAAGAAAACGAGAATGAACAAGTTCTACACTTCAATTATGATCCAGAACATATATTCATACGATAGCATAATGAAAACAAGCAATAAGAACTCCCATAACCTGAATTTTCTCGTGCAATTGCTCTTCCAAAGTCCCTATATGAATTCCAATTTGATTCCATGCCCTTGTCTCCACCCAATCAGCCTCACCCACTGTCTTTAGGGTCTATTTTATGCTCAAAAAGTCTCTCCTAAACAGTCCACACGAAATCCTCCTTCCCAGACTCTCTTTCCACTCACTTGGCCAATTACTCCAACTCTTAATGAGGGTTTATGGTTCAAAAACGCAATTAACATTAAAATTGACTTTAATTGACTTTCAAGGCTCCTTAGGAGTTGTTTTTACAGCCCACCTTGGTTGCCTCCTAGGTTTTCTAGGGCTATTCACATTCTTACCAAACATAGGTTTTAACAAAAAGAAAGTTATTTTTTTTCAAGCCAAGGTTTAAGCCCATCGCCACACAATTGAAATTCAAGTGCACAACCAACTCAACCACATCACATTTCATGCCAATATTTATGCATCTAAAACTATCTACTTACTCATCACGCCCAAACACCTCATATAAAAATAAAAATTAAATAACACACAATTGGTTTCAAGTCCTATCACACAATAAAGTACTCAACCACTTGAGCTACTACTTTTCCACGTCATGAAGATTAGCATTAATTGCCATAAAGGCTTCCACTAACCTCATTTAATTAAATTCATATTTATTTAATTATTTAAAATTAGTGGGTCTTATAATTTTTAATCTTTTCTATTCACTAAATGCCCCTAACTTCCAAAGTTCAAATTTAATCATTTATGCAAAATTAATTTTTTTACATGAAACTCAAAATATGGATTCATTATTTAGTTTAAATTAGTTATTATTTACATGATTATTTAGTATACACGAGTCTAATAAAAAACAATATCCCGATCTTACCGGTTACTACTTGCATGACCTGGTATACTTGTCAGAGTCTTAACTCAATTTAATAAATAATTTTTCATAAAAAAAATCAAAAAATAAATATAAAATAAAAAAACCTCATTCTTAAGTTTGGTTTAGACCTCTTAAACCCTGAAGTCACCCCTAATAACACACACACAAAATATATATATATATATATATATATATATATATATATATATATATATATATATA
>Ga0214544_1008573_pt1 | contig 16872 bp, 8 predicted proteins | sample CNSS3metaG_FD_160074 | JGI IMG/M metagenome (GOLD analysis project Ga0214544, IMG submission 160074) | Root nodule microbial communities from cowpea collected in UCLA plant growth center, Los Angeles, California, USA - CNSS3 | ecosystem: Host-associated > Plants > Roots > Nodule | place: USA...
ATTCCAAACACTTCCTTCATATACATATGACTAGTGACGTAAGAAGAACCAGAAATGCGCATGGTAGAGTCATAAAACATCTTTAAGAATGGTAGAACAGACCTCGCATATTCCCAATCCTCTTCTAGTGGCACACCACTACTTTTGGCCATTTCAGCACCAAATTTCTTATCTTGCATATCTAGCAAGACAAACGCATCTTTGTACTTCAAGCTTGCCTCTAACATTAGATAAGTTGAATTCCATCTGGTTTCAACATCAAGACAAACAAGACCTTTATAAGAAATTCCCTCTTGTTCAACACAAGCCTTGAATCTAGCAAATCGAGCTGGAGAAGATTTCACATATTTAGCTGCACTCCGAATTTTTGAAATTGAATCTTTTATCTCTTTTAACCCATCCTTCTCAATCAAACTTAATATATATGTGCAACAACGCATATGAACATATTCTCCCTTTAAGACAAGACAATTCCATGATAACATCCTTCTTTTGAGGTATTGGACCCCAACATCATTTGCTGTAGCATTATTCACAGTGACATTAAGGACTCGTTTCAACTCCCAGTTATTCAAACAAGCTTCAACATGTTTAGCAATGAGCTCCCCTGAATGACTTGTTGTTTGAGAAAAATTCAAAATTTTCTTATGCAGCTTCCAATCTTCATCAATAAAGTGAGTTGTTAAACTCATGTAGTTTAGGTTTTGGATTGAAGTCCATGTGTCTGTAGTTAAGCAAACCTTCCCACTAAGCTTTGATAGAAAAATTTTCAACTTCGCTTTTTCCTCTTCATAGAGTTCTCACATTTCACGCCTCAATGTAGTACGGGATAGGACATATGACTTTTAGTGAATTCTTTTTACGTGGCTTGCATGTTTATTTACTTTTTTAATAATAGATAAATAATTTAATATTTAAATTTAAATAAATAATTAATTAAAAGATTAAAAAAATCAAACAAAATTTAAATTAACAACCATCTAAATAATAAAAATGAAAATGTAATTATTTTAGGTTTAAATGACTGTTACAAAGGATAAAATTGGAAAAAAATATATATATAAGAAAAAGAGAAATTTGTTTAATATATAGGTATAAATGTCGGATTAAGTGGATGAAGAGAGGTTTATGTTTTTTTTTTCGATTAAGTATGTTTTTAGTCTTTAAAATTTGATACGAAATTGAAATTTATTATTGATTGAAACTTTGATATATTTTGATCCTCAGACTTTAAAAATGAATGGATATATATAGTCCTTTCAACTCAGTTACATTAAAAAAAATTTAACGTGTCAGATACATTTCGTGGTAGTATTTGAGTTCTTTATACCGGTTGACACATTTTTATTTCAATATATACTAGGAAACACATTTCAGACATATTTATTCATTTTTAAAGTTTAAGAATTAAAATATATCAAAGTTTAAGACAAAAGATAAATTTCAATTTGACGTTAAAATTTAGAGACTAAAAACTTAAATTTTTTTTTCTCGAACGAAACGTGTCTTGGCATAAGTTTGTTTCACAGTGTTGAAGCCAAAATTCAACAATATTAATCTGATTGATTTATTAAAATTTTTGTCAACTTTATTATAGTATCTAGTTTCGTCATATACTGTATAATGGAATATATTTTAAGACTAAAATTATTTACCATTTATCTAAATGAGAATTTTGATTTGATAAAGAGAAATATTATACGCATATTTCTCCATATATTTGAAAGTGTTCTATGAATTTATAATATTTTTGTTGTATAAACGTACATTTGTAACAACAATTGAGATAACTTAGAGACGCAAATTCAATAGTAATATAATGAGAACCAAATTCAATAGTAATATAATGAGAGCATGCGAGAGTTTAGAAAGGATTACTAACAAGTAAAAGTTGTATTCTAATATATCGTAATCGGTTCGGAACAAGTTATTTCGACTTTCAGGGTCTCACCTGTTTTAACCTTAGTCTGAATTGTTTCGTCTCAATATTTAATCTGAGTCTTTTTATTTGGACCTTTGGAATGATTCAATCTTTAGTCCGAGTTGAACTTTCTTTATCTTTGTATTGGAGTGATCCGTTTTGACCTTCTGAACAAATAAGATTGTCCCAACCTATGGCCTAGGGAGACCTGTTTGGACCTTCGGCCCAGGCTGGCCTAGTGCAAGCCATTCAGACCTTTGTCCCGGACAGACATGTCCCAACCTTCGGCTTGGACCGGCACGTTCCGACCTTTAGCTTGGTTCGACCCGTTCCAACCTTCAGCCTGGTCTAGATCGTTATGAGCTTCGGCCTGGGCCAACCTACCCTAACCATTGGCCTAAGTCGATTCGTACCAATCTTCGGCTTGGGCCATATCGACCTTCAGTCTGGACCAGCCTGTCCCAACATTCATCTCGGATTGGCTTATCTCAACTTTCGGTTTGGACTGACTCCTTTCGACCGTTCCTAGAGATGTCAAAATGGGTTCAACTTGTGAGCCAACCCGGCTCACCACGAGTTTGAGCCAGGTTGGGTTGATAAAATTTCATTTCTGTAAAAAAGCTGATTGAACTAAACACAACTTACTTAATCCACGGGTCAACGGGTTAACCCACAACCTACCAACAACACTTAATTATTTTTATAATTTTTTATTATAATTATTTACTATTTTTAATTATATAGGTTCACAATTTGATATTTTTAAATACTAAAATGTTGCTTAATAACATTTAAATAATTTAATGTTTGATTTATTTGTTTGCCAAATTATATAAGTAGGGGTGACAAAAAAGGTCAGCACAACCTATTTTGGTTCGACTCGTCTGTGGTCCGTAAAAAAACGGGTAAAACCAAGTTGACCCATCAAACAAAAATGGGCTAACAATTATAGCCTGTCCCGTACAAGACGAGCTAACGTGTCGGGTTGACCCGTCAGTGTTTTTTTTAATTTTTTAAATTTGTTTTCAAAATTTGTTTATATATACATATAAATTAATATTAAAAACATATTTAATCAAATATAATATTTTTTTAACTTTTAATTGATTTGTTAATGTTTTTAACTATATAATATAAAAAACAATCTTTTTAATTATTTTTTTTTATTTTATTTTTTAAAATCGGGCCTACGAGCTGACGTATTTTGGCCTGTCAAATTGACGGGCTTGACGGGACGGGCCAAAACGGGCTGTTGGGTTGAAATCTTCAACCCAACCCATCCCTTTTAACAAAGACTGACGGGATAGCCCGTTGGGGCCGACCCGTTTTGCCACTCCTATATATATAGGTTAATACTTTAATATTTAACTATTATCTTTATAATAATACTATGAGAATTAGGTGAACATTTTGATTTCACTATTATAAAAAATAAATCGAGTTAATTAAATTTTATTGTAATGCAATAAATATATAAAATAAATTGTAAAAAAAATTTGTAAGTGAGCAAACCCACCAACCCGTGGTGGGTCGGGCCAGTTTGCAAAATTTTGGCTCACAAAAGATGAGCGGGGTTGAACTGGTCATTTTTTTAACTCAACTCATGGTGAGTTGACCCGTGTAAGTCGTGTTGGCTCACTTTGACACCCGTTTTAGCCCGGGTCTACCTGTCTTTACTTAAGTTTGTCTCAACTTTCAACTTGAGATGACTCGACTCAATCTTTAACCTTTGATGACATGATCCGACCTTCGATCCGAAACTACTTGACTCGATCTTTGACACTCTCTAAAAAAAGATTTATTTAAAGGTAAATTAGGACTCGTCATGAATGATGAATTAAATTAAGAACTCTAATATTTTATTGTGGTGTTTAAACAAATAAATGATGACTGGACGAAATATGGGGTGAAAATTTCCGTAGATGATTAAATTAGAGTTTGACTTTTGCATGCCTTTATGTGAATTGGGCAAGGTTTGATGAGACAAGGTTTCCAAGATAACTTCTTGTTCATGCTAACATGAAAAGAAAAATAAAGAATAAGGTAAATTTAGACGAACACACTTTTGGATTACACTATAGGCATCTTTTGGAGTTTCAATACGAAATAAAAGTCTGATAGAAACAAGAACATCAACGTCTAAAAGGAAGGCCATTGACCATTACAGTAATTTTATAATTTTAAAAACATAAAGAAACAAACATTTCTTCTTTAAAGTGAGTGGTTTTTCAAATAAATTGAGGTCATAGACGCCAGCTTCACCGCAATAGGCAGAAGACAAATCACAAAAATAGACGTGACCAATTAATTATAAAACAATAATTTGGTATTTTGTAGAAATTATTAAGATTTTGATAAGCATCACGAGACTCTGAGAACACAAAACTTTTTTCTATTTGATTTTCCCTGTTCCGTAGGCATTCAGAAGTTAGATTTGGTCACGTGGCAGTTTCCAAATCATATGATAATGTATGACGTTGTCTTGTCTCACTGTTTTAGTGGAGAAGCGAGTGCACCTTCTTCTTTGACGACACGTCTCAGATTTTCAGCTATTTCAGTGCACCACGCAAACAAAATTAGGTGTCTCCCTAAACTCAAACAATGTTAAAAATATTTATCTCTTACGTTAATCATATTTTAAAAAGGTTATGTTCTGAACTTTTATGATATACTCAGAATATATAATCCGTAACATGGAATAATATATGTATCTATGTAGTTTACATTGAACGTGGAAGAAAAAGTTTTATGGAAATAGGTTAAAAGTAGGTTAAAAGATATACATATTTTCAAAGTGTCACGATTATTTTAAGTAAATCAAAGTTGTTTAAAGTAAAAGTTTACATTGTATTGTATTGTATTTTTGGAGATGAATTGATACAAGATAAAAAAAATGAAAGGAGACCTAAAGACTAGGGTTAAAGTTAAGTATGTAGGGAAGACAAATATGAACGTATAGAGTAATTTTTTATGTTCACATTCTTTCATGTCTTTGAAAATTGTCAAAAGTTTAATCTGACGTTTAGGTATTTCCCTTTTTTTATTTATGTATTGTCAAAATGATTGAAATAGATAGTATGATTAAAATATGCTTTGAAATAAAACACGATAAGATGTAAAGCACTTAAGACATTGGACTAAGTGTTTTGAACTAGAAATTCGGTTTTTCTCTCATATTTTGGCCCCTAGAAATCAGATTTATATTGTTTACTGATAATGCATTTGGTCTGGAAGATATAAAGAAAGGAAAAAATATATTATATAATAAGAAAGAAAGGAATACAGATAAATATAAAAGATATTTAAAATAAATCAAACAAGGGGACAATACGTGATTTTTTTATAAGTAAATCAGTTTGCTTTACAATCGGTATGCAAATAGACTATAGAAAAACTGCAATGATTTATGATGACTTCTGTTTTGTTATTTACAATTTTTATACTATTATAATGATAAATATACATAACAAACACCGGTGCAGAATTATATTTTTATCTTATCTTATAGGTTTTGATTGGTAAGAAACCAAAGCATATAATGACGCGGTGACATTTTTGTAATTCCAGACAACTTTTATGCATCGGTTCAAGTAAAACCCGAAGTCAAAAGGTGTTATAGGCTTCGGTTCAAATAAAACTGGTGCCAAAAGGTGCTTATATGCTTCGGTCGAACAGACCCGAAGCCAAAAACATGGCCAGAAATTTCAAAAATGCCATTACCCGTTACGTCTTTGGCCTCGGGTGGCAGTGAACCGGGGCCAAATAACACTATATGCCTTGGTTATCAACTGAACCGAGGCCATATAGTTTAATTAGGGTACAAAAATGCGAACCCCTCTTCTTCTTCCTCGCGCGTGCTGCATATTCTTCATCTCTCTCTGCAACTGTTCTGGCGACACCACCATGCGAGCCCCCCTTGTTCTTCCATCATCGTTGTGCTGCCACCGTTGTGTCTCGCCTCCGGCCACGCTACTCCGGTCAGTCGTCACGCAAAAGGCGTAATCGATTATAATATGTTCGTAATCGATTACATTAAACCCAGAAACACTGCAACGCATGCAGTAATCGATTATATTCACTAATACAAAAAAGCCCTATAACGTCACCCATATGACGTCTGCCCAGAAAAAGTCCCACGTTAAAAATGACCGGTGGCCTTTTTGTAAATTATTTGACTTTTTTAACGTTTGCCCATTTCAACATAGACGTAATTTAACGTCTGACCCACAGTACCCCGACGTTATGTAAAAATTGACGTCTGAGCTCTCTGCCCTCGACTTAATTTAACGTCTGGCCCACTCTGCCCTGACTTAATTTAACGTCTGACCCCCTCTGCATCGACGTTAAGTAACGTCTAACCACGTAGCCCCGACGTCAATTTTTGGGTTTTCTCTGCGCGAAACGCAAAAACCCTAACTATTTTGTCGCGCCACCAATTTTTTGCGAAGCTTCTCCGTCGGCGACCACCATTCCGAGCTCCTCCAGATAATTTTCGAACGTTTTTCACCACCAAACTTGTTGGGATTTGATTGTGGATTGATTTTAGGTGTTTTGAACCAAATATTTTCCATTTTCATCCCCATTTGCAGTGTTTCGCGATCCTTCCCGTCGGCAACCATTATTCTGACCTCCTCTAGGTGAGTTTCGAACATTTTTCACCACCAAACTGATTGAGATTTGATTATGGATTGATTTTAGGCATTTTCAACCGAATATTATGTGTTTTCATCCCCATTTGCATCATTTTGAGATTATTTTGCTTGTTATCTCTTTTTCATTGTACGTATATAATTGCTTGTATTTTTTTATTTGCAATTATAATTTTTATCTTGGACTATTGCTTTTTTAGTTTTTTTGGCCTATTTCTTTTTTTAATTGAATTTTTATAATAATATTTGTAAAGTTACGAAATAAAATTATATTTATTTTTATTTGTAAAATTGGACTAATTGTATTTGATTTTTTAATATTATTGTTGCATTATTTTTTATTTTATGTATGTAGATTTATTATGGATTCATTGTGGACCAAGGTCGATCTTCCATCTATGGATTCATTGAACCTCAAACCATTCAACCTTCGGGAAACTCACATGACCACATCAAACTTTATTTGCAAACATGGATGGTTGAGTCAAATAGAGAGATCTACTTTGCGTTATACATTGATGCGTAGGTATTTTTGCTAGTAATATTTTATGAAGTATTATTAATTATTTCTGCTAAGTACTTGTGATTGATGGTAGGTATCATTGGCAACTATGTGTCATCATTCCAAGAATATGCACAGTTGTATGGTTTTATTTATGCCATAGGAAGATTCCACCTGCTTTCAAAAACATGTTACAAGAGTAAGTATTACTTTTTTTTCAATCCTAACCTATGTATCTACTTAGTTATAAAAACTAACATATGTTTTATGTTTCCAAAATTTCATTACAATTGTGGGTAAGCCTAGAGGTCAACAACTTAAAGTATTATATCCAAAGGTTAGAACTCATTCAGTTTAAAGTTATTAACTTTTGTATGTCAACTTATGACTTTGATATGTGTTTATTTTATTTGTAATATTTAGTGTAACAAGCAAGAAGATTCATGGAAATGTGGATATTATGTCATATCTTAGATAAGAACAATCATTCGAGCTACAATTAAAGATGAATGGATAGAGGTAAAAATATATATATATATATATATATATATATATATATATATATATATATATTTCACATGTTATAAATCATATCAAACTTTAAAGAATGATATTCATACATAATGAAATTGTATTATTTTTTCAGCAGTTCAAGAATCCATCACCTCTACCAGATGACATTATCCATACACTAAGAAAGGAGTGGGCAACATATCTATTGGAAAGATGGAGTTGATACCACAGGAATTAGAACTCCTTTCAAAAACTTTATTGTATAAAAATATCATGTTGAAACTTTTAGTTTGGTGTTATTTATATTAGTTTAGAATATATGTTGAAACTTAAGTGTTATTAGATCTAACTGTAATTCCAGAATTGTGCTGAAATTATTATGAAACTGTTATGGGAATTTACTGATTTTCAAGTGTGGGAATGTTGTAAAAACATCAAAATTTAAAAAAAACAGAGCAGTTTGACGTCTGGTTGTGCTCTGATAGACATTATTTAACGTTTGAGCTTACCATGGCCGACGTTATTTAACGTCTGTCAGAGTCCAACAGAAATTAAATTGCTTTGTTTTTTAGCTCCATTTAGCGCAAAAATTGACGTCTGCTGCTTTTGGCCCCGACGTTGGATAACGTCGGACCCCTATTGCCCCGACGTTAAGTGATGTCTGCTCTATTTTCTGACGTTATTTTGACGTCACCCAGTACAATGTCGGTGTTTGGGCAAACGTCAAAGGTCAAAAATATCGAACGTTAAAAGACTTTTTTGTGTTAGTGATTGGAAGATAATCGATGACAAATAAGAAACGTTCCCCCTACACGATTTCAGGTGAAAACCTCACGATTGATTTCTTTTTTAAAGTCGTCCACCCCCACACGATTTCACCCATTGACCCGATTTGAACCAAAAACACACGGGGCCTAACGTTTTCTTCATGAAAAAACGTCCAGCCCCCACACGTTTTGCCTATAATTGTAATTTTTAAAAGAAACGCCTATTTTCGTAATTATGCCAACTGAATTGTCCGGAATTGAAAAAAAAAACCTGAAAATTTACCTGTTAACTGAATATTCCATTAGTGATTATAAGTATGTTGATGAGCTTTAAACTAGTATCAATACTAAACTTGTTATTGTAGTAAATCACAAGAAACTATTATTCCCCGTTTTTTTTATACATGGGAATACCCACAAGAGCCAATCCTAAAATAATAAAGACGAGGAATCCCATTATCATGAAGTTTAAGGAAAAAAGTAACACTTTGGAAAGACAAACAACTATATTTTGCAAGAATTGTTGTCTTATTAACTTTGTATTGTCCTCTTTTTATCATTCTATAAAATCTCAAGTTTAAACCAAGTTCCTTTGAAGCAAAACAGCATAAAAAGTAATAGACAAAAAAAACTAAAACAGTTGAAAAATTTGTTAAATACTTGATAAATTTATTTAGTACTTAATAGACAAAAAAATTAATTTATGAGTAACTCAATTAAAAATTTCCAAATTTATCAATGACTTAAAATATAATTGAACTTTTTTTAATACTAAAATTGAAATATGTGAATACTTATTATTCTAAATTGAGTGTATTTTTTTTATGATAATTATTTTGTTAAGTTAGAAAAAAAAAAGATAATTCCTATATAAAGGTTAAAAAGTTCAACTTCAGGCAAATACGAGATCAGAAGTCAATTTTCGGTATAAACAATAAATATGTGTTGTTTTAACGTTTAAAATAATTTCAGAATAAATATAAATAAAAACTTGTAAGGTTTAACTCGATTCGATTGAAATTCATGGCATGTAGTACCCTACCACTATAAAGGCATACCCTGAAAAGAATAAATGCGCTTTTAAAAATGTTGGCTTAAATAATGAGGTATGAAAATAACACAGCGAAGGAACATGTGCAATGAATTACGCGCGTGATTGATTTTTAAAATATGTTTGTACATTTTGTAGAGAGTTTTTGAAAAATAAGTAATAATTTTTTTCATTATAAAATATTGAGAATAGCATAAGCAAACAAAACCACGAGTTCTTAAATGATTGATTTGTTGTTGAAAAAGGTGAGGCTTGTTGGATGCTCTCTTCCGTTTCCGACCCGCACACTATTCCTTCTTCTTTCTGTTCCAGTTCAGACTGGGAACTCAGAAAATAAATTAAAACGTGTTTTTTAACTTTCACAGTCAAAACACACACAACCCCAACTTTGACTACGCCTGAAACACACTCACATCTCTATAAGGGGCGGTGATCGACACCACATATTCTTCTCTTCAAATATTCATTCAACTATAATATTATCATCATTACAACTCAATGACAAAATGGACGAGAAAAACATGTTTTAAGGAATTTTCATTTAATGCACATCTATGTATATAATAATTTATACAACATCTCTTCTGTTACTGTAATATTAATGTGTACAAGAGATAATATTGCAACATCTGAATTTGTATGTCCACTTACAGCATTTTCATTCGACACACGCATGCACGTTGCCATGCATTTATCAACCAACAATTCTTCCGTTTTAACCAACGTCAATGGTGGCTTTTATCACTATATATTAGTGTACCTTGATGTCATATATTCGGTACATGCTTTAAGTTTTTTTTTTTAAAAAAAAAACAAGAATGTTTTGAATTCGTATAGGAATAGGACGTTGAAAGTTTCATATTAAATAATAAGGTACAAACTTTACCTTACAGATTAATTTTATAAAATTAAATTAGACTTAAGCTCTGCTAATTAACATAGGGTCAGATTTGTCGTAAATTTTGATGACTTCGTCCTATTTTACAAAAAAATTTAACTGATGCCACATTTACGGATTCAAAACGATCTTGTTTTACAAATAAATTCATGCTTTAATCTTATATAAATTAGAGTAAGATTAATATTTCTAACTTTTTTCAAAATAAAACTTCAATTTAAAGGTATCTTTTTAAATGAAATGTTTTTAAAACGCAACTGCCTTCTGGGTGATTTGACTTTTAGTATAAATGTTTCCATCTTTAAAAAAAAAACAAAAGAATCGTAACCTGAAATTTGGGTTATATAATTAAAACTTAACTTCCTCATTTCTAAAACATATATTTTGGATCTATTAACTCAAGTTTTCCATCCATCATATATCAAACACAAGACCTTGTTTATAATAATAGACTAGATTCACTACAGCATTAATCAACAATAATCACACATATACATGTAAATATACATTTGAGTAATTATTTTTTATATAATTAAGTATAAATGAGAAGTAAATAAGAAGATTTCCTCTACAACATGGTATCCGAAAGAAAGACATGTGTTGTTGGGGGTTACGTGGCCTGCGATGTGTTGATTTACAGCTAATATGAATCTAGAAAGCTAAGCGTCACACTTTGCTGAAAACGATGGTTTGACTCCTCGATAATGTTAGAAGTAAATCAGAAATGTACGAATACGAAGCGCACATATGAAAACAACCATCAAATTTCAACGTGTGCAGAAAAGTAAAGATGTTCTTTTTATTTTTTATTTTTTCAGTAAACGCTTGATTTACAATGCAAGATGGAGGAAATAAAAGAAAAAAACACGTAAAGAAAATTTATTAAACGATACGAAAAAGAGACACGTAGCAGAAGAGATAACAGAGGCCGGCACCAAATCCAATTGACTTCCCCTTCTTCTTACTCTTCTTCTCCTTAATTGCTATTTATACAACACCCAAGTACGTTCCTCTGAGTCTCGTACAAAAACATCACAGTTAACTCTTTCTCTATTTTCCCCCTCTCTTCATCACGCAAACTTCAAAACTAAGAAACACCAGAAAATGGGTAGATCACCTTGTTGTGACAAAAATGGTCTCAAGAAAGGACCGTGGACAACAGAAGAAGACCAGAAACTTGTTGATTACATTCAGAAACATGGGTACGGCAATTGGAGAGTACTTCCAAAGAATGCTGGTATGTCATGTTTTGTAACAAAAAGGAACATAATAAAGTTTACGTTTTTGCCTTTTGTTGTACACTTTGTTTGTACTTGAGCTAAAATAAACGGCTTTTGCTTTTTTCTTGCTGAGTAGGGTTGCAGAGGTGTGGCAAGAGTTGTCGACTCCGATGGACAAACTATCTCCGACCAGACATAAAGCGTGGTCGATTCACTTTTGAAGAGGAAGAGACCATAATACAACTACACAGCATTCTTGGTAACAAGTAAGTCTCTTCGTTAAACATTGTTCTTCATTGAAGTGATGAAATAAGGGTTTTGTAACATGGTATATTTTTGGATTGTGTAGGTGGTCAGCTATTGCTTCTCGTTTGCCTGGAAGAACAGACAATGAAATCAAGAATTACTGGAATACACACATTAGAAAAAGGCTTCTGAGGATGGGAATTGACCCTGTGACGCATAGGCCAAGGCTTGATCTTTTGGACCTCTCTTCCATCCTAAGTTCATCCCTTTATGGTCCAACACACATGAACATCCAAAGACTCCTCGGTACACAGACAATGGTGAACCCTGAACTTTTAAAGCTTGCTTCATCGCTCTTTTCTTCTCAGCATCGTGAAAACCTCAACATGTGTGCACAAAATTGCCAAGACAGCTTCCTCTCTGATCCACAAATTAACCAAATCCCACAACACCTCGTACAAACCCAGGACTTTGCTCAACAACCATGTCAAACACTAGACAATACAATGAACCCCCCTTGTTCTTCATTGTCGATGCCTTTCGCTCAAGAACAACACCTGGTTGAATACCCTTCTGTTTTCCATGACTCTTGCTTCCAACATCATTCTCAACCAAGCGATTTACAGTGCAACGGAATCGATGCTAGCTATGTTGCTCAATTACCAAGCTATAACTACCATGGCTCTGATTATGACGCAAATCTTATGGACCCTTCTGAATCCTCAACCTATAACCATTCCCAGAACTTCAGCTTTGCTTCAGTTATGTCAACGCCTTCGTCAAGCCCCACGCCGTTAAATTCGAACTCGACGTACGTGAATGGAAGTAGCAGTACTGAGGATGAGATAGAAAGCTATGTCAGCAGCAACTTGTTGAGATTAATTGAAATCCCAGACATGTTAGGTGTGAATGAGTTCATATAAATGTTAATGCATTCACAGAATGAAACAATCATGTCAAACAAAAATGGATCAACCAAATGATTCATTAATTAATTCCTACTAGCATTGATTTATCTGGGTTTGCTAGATAATTGCAACGAGGGATTGTGTTCATACATGTAACATTTTTCTATGTTTTTAATGGTATTGATAGTTGACTTTCTACTTTCTTCTTTGAGGCTTTCTATGTGTTAGGAAGTAGTAGTAAATAAAAAAAGTCCTTATCCTCTCCCAATTATTTGTTGTTTAAAAAGTTTCTATGATTGCTGTGTTACTGTATATTTCTGTTTTCTTCCTAATTTTAGCATCTATTAATCGGATTATATAAACAATGCACTGAATATGCTAGTAAAAGGAAAAGCAACACGTAATCAATCTTTTTCGACCCAAATAACATTATTATACAAGATTTTTTTAATATTTATATATTTACATTTTTAACACTAAATAATTGATTACGTTGAAATAGCACTATAAAAATACTGAAATTATTCACAATCAAAATTTGTTAGTGTAAACCGAAATCTGTTAGTTTACAATAAATAAATAAGGGTTCAAAAATTGTCGATAATTTAATTATCGGTAGAATTTAATGATGACTTAAAATTCATTGACAATTATACTTATAAGACGGATGATTTTTTGGTATACAAAGATGTTGGTTGATTCATATTAGAGGATTATATAAAAAAATTTCACATAACAAACTTTAATTAAAATTTCCATTTTGCTTTCTAATTAACATTTTTTTTTCTATTTATTTGTGCTTCTTTAAGATTAAAAATAATAAAATTTTTTAGTCAATTATATCATTATTTTTTACCCAATTTTCACTAATTTATACTCATGTATTTATATTGAAGTAAAGGTGAAACACTACTATAAAATTTCTAAATAATGGCATTTTAGTAACTAAAAATAATTTTACATATCAATTAATAAATTTAAAATTACTAATAATTAAAATAATTTTTATTATGAATAAAAAATTATAATTGATTTGCAAATGTACTTCAAATAGTTTTTACTATGAACTAGAGTTTAAATTGATTTTTAATTAAAAATTAATTTCAAAAAATATTTTTAATCATTAAAATCGATGATTATTTAAAAATTGATTTGTAATAAAAAGATAAAATAGAAATCACAAATGGCTGTTTAGACAAATGAAAAACTACCAATATATAATAATAAATTTGAATAATATATTGTGAAGGGAGATTAGGCAGATTTGAGCGTGGAAAGGAAGGTTTGGTGTTGGAGAGATTGAAGATGGCGGCGAAGTGAGCGGAGAGAGAGGCCGGAGCAGGAGAGGACGACACCTGTCCATGACACGTGTATGAGGTACCTGTCCTCTCACGTAGTGACAACGAATAAAGCAGTGATAAAGTATGGTTTCGTATGGGAGTTTTGACCGAAACACCTTGCATACGTGGCCCACCACACAAGGATCAATTGCTTTTCATTGAAAATCATGGCATGCATCTTGTGCTGTTTTTTCTATTGTTTTTTTAGGAAGGTTAGAACATACGAGATACTATTAATTGCATCATCAGTGGGGAGACGTGGCCTCAATTATACGGAAAGGAACCGGTTTGGTACCTTCAGCAACTGGACACTCTTATTATCCACTCTCACGTCCCTTTTCTTTTAAATTAAATATAATCCACATTTATTTAAGTAAGAATGTATATATTCAATCTTTTAATTTGCAAGAAATTTTTCGTTGAAAATGGGTGTTTAATTAAAGAATATAATAAAATGCACGTTTATCTTTTATTTAGCTGTCATGTGTTGCATGAAAATAATACACTACACAAACAGGAGAACTTAAGTAAACAAGAAGTAGTGGCGACATATGTTTGGCTGGTCAGCGTGTTCTACTTCAACAGGACCGACCCTGCAGCTCATTTTTCCAACATTTTCGTGTCTTTTGACTATGGAACCTATAACACGTTTATGTCACACAACACTTTTCAAAATTAAATCTATTTAGAAAATCACCCTAATCGATTACAAATTATTAAAGTTTATTTTCTTTCTCTATCGATTAATATAACATTACAAAATTTTAACAAACTTTTAACACAAATTATATATATATATATATATATATATATATATATATATATATATTGTGTATTCTGTTGTACCCTCCTCGCCTCCAGATCGGATTCCGATTTGGTTTTTCGAGTAATACACACTTCATCAAAGATTTTCATAATGGTAAGTCAGATAACTCATCCAATGGTAAGTCAGATAGCTCGTCCAATGGAAGTCGAACAACTCGGGCAAACTGTAAAAATGTGTCTGTACACAGGCAGATGGCCCAATGATATGGTCCAACAACAGCCCAAAAGAAAACGTGGAACAGAAAGAAAATGCAACAAATACAACGTGCTTTTAAAATATCTTTAAAATATCCCTATATTTTAGGAACAATATGCATGCGGGATTACAGGAGAAGATAGTGGGCTAGTTGGTTAGCTGAAATATCGAAAGTAGAGAACGATTCCACAACTGACTGCCCTATATATACTAGAAATCTTGGGATAGGAAGAGAGGTACGAAAGGAGAAAAAAGAAACATAGTGTGATTTAGAGATAAACAAAGAAGAAAGGTTTTAAGTGATTAGCCAAAGTTATAAAGAAATTATCGTTCTGGTTTGGTTATTTGTTTGAGACCGGAACATTGGCGCCCATCGTGGAGCAGGTAAAACTAGCATCCCTGTCCACATAAAACGATATGACAGTGACTACCCCTGGAAACAATGGAGGAGATTCCCCTTTCAATTCCAAAACTCGTATAGAAAGTCCACTTTCTATACCAATTAAAGTGAAAATCAGTATAGAATATTCAAAGTGGCAGTAGATTGACTATATGCTCTAATCATCCTTTCGGGGTCAGAAATTTTGGCTTTCTCCTTAAACGCATTTTCATTCACGTTATCGCCTTTGTAACTTGTGAGTTTCACCCTGTTCGTCCCCTCATACTGATCTGATCTCGATTTTGCAAAATGGTCCACCATTTATTCCACCTAATAGAAACACTCCAATGCAACATCACTACTAACATCATTTTGTATTTTATTTGAAGAGTCTTAAGAAATGTGTGTGTGTGTGAGAGAGAGAGAGAAGAGAGGGAAATAGAAGGAAGGCAATGTGTTTATGTTTTAGGATGCTGAGAGCAAGAAGAAGGGGAACACAAAGGAGAATGATGGTTAGGGATATGAGAACCCTTAGTGTGCATTTGTGTTTACAAATAAAAAAATGAGAAACTATTTTATATACTGGTTATAACTAGAATTAGTATAGAAATTTTTCTTCTTTATTATAAAATGTCATTGCTTCAACTTTCTATTATAACTATAATTGGTATAGAAAGTTTTCTTATTTGTTAAAGTTTGTCACAGTTAGGGATGTCAAAAAAATCTGTACCCGCGGATATTTGCGGATAAAATCCGCAATGGGTAGGAAACATATATTAAAAATGGATACCCGCTACCCATGGGTACGGGTATTTTTGATACCCGCATGTTAACGGGACGGGTACGGGTATCATAGTATCCGTACCCGTGGATACCCGTACCCGCTAAACTTTAATTCACAAAAGTACCCTCATATATATATATTCATATATATATATATATATATATATATATATATTAGTAAAAAATATTATGGCCTAATTTTTTCTAAGTTGCACATCTTGTCTTCTGTCCTCATTCTTCAAACTTCAATAGTATTGGTACGTTGTCTTCTTCCAAGTACACCCCTGACATTCTTCTCTTTCCTTTATTTGAAATTGGACATATACATCAAATCCTATATAGACAATGACGTTTATGGTATGCTTGTTGTCAAATGATGGAATCAAAACAAGAATACTTGGCACGTGGCAATTGAGGTTTATTATTTGTTTATTTTGTTTATTTTTTAGGAATCAATTGGAGAAAGTGAACTTTTTGATCAAAACATTAATTAAAGAATTTTCATTGTGTTGAACGCCATTTTATATATACTTTTATAATTATTTGGACTTGTATGAACTTGAGTTTATTTGAACTTTATTTAAAATTTATGACAATGATGTATTTTATTTTATTTTATTTGAATTTATGATTAAATATTTATTTTTTAATAATTTTGTAAATACCCGCGGGTA
>Ga0214544_1008575_pt1 | contig 16865 bp, 7 predicted proteins | sample CNSS3metaG_FD_160074 | JGI IMG/M metagenome (GOLD analysis project Ga0214544, IMG submission 160074) | Root nodule microbial communities from cowpea collected in UCLA plant growth center, Los Angeles, California, USA - CNSS3 | ecosystem: Host-associated > Plants > Roots > Nodule | place: USA...
AATAAAATAAATATATATATATATATATATATATATATATATATATATATTTCACATATTGTAAAAATATAATGAAGTTTTAAGCACATATATGTAAAAGATAGAACATTTGTTAAGAAGTTGATTTTAAACATAACTCAACCCCCACAAAATTGGCTTGTAAAGTAAGGTTTGCATCTACTTATACATGCTAAATTAACCTTATCTCTATTCGATGTAGGACTTCCAATCCTTCTCCCTCACACCGAGATATATACATTTCAAGCATGAGACTTGACATTAATTGGTGGTCCGATAGCGAGCGAGGGAAAATATGTTCAATAAACAACAAATCTCGCTAAGATAGACCATAACAATGATTCTGATACTATATAAAAAAGTTAACTGTAAGTCTAACTATAATTCACTTTGTTACTTATAAAGATTTCTTAATAAAGATTTTGATGATTATATATTAATTAAAGTATCTACATTTTCAAAGTTAGGTTTGTCGTCATTTAGGTATAGTTTTAATTGTGTAAAAGTTGGAAGCTTCCCCTTATAATTGATTATACATAGATGAAGTTCAGAGGAACTAGCATGCATGATATACTTTTACGGTCAAAACACGACATATACGCATTGTGTTTCGTAAGAGGACGATAATAATATTCCTTAATCGCCTACCATACAAAAAATAATTAAATGCATGCCTCACCAATGTCCCTTGTTAGCTACTATTTCACCCCATAACAACACACAATAATCAATAACTTGATCCAATGTGATATCATGCATGCACCAACCTCAACCAAATAGTTAGAAATTTGGTTTTGTTTTGCGTATCATAATAAAATGGGAGAACTCTAAGCTGAGTGTAGGAGAGCATGATCGAATGACTAATGGCTGTGAATTTTTCTTTTCCAATGCACCAAAGTCAGATATTGTTATCTGAAATTGAAAATGTGATGATGAACGAAGAAAGTGCACGTAAAGACAAATAATAAATAAAAACTATGCATGAGCAGTGACTGTGAACACGACCGCTTCCATTTGTGGTTCATTTTCATTCAGAATGAATGTGTGATAATGTCATGCACACGTACCACACTCATGTTTATCATTATCGATTTTGTTAACCCCATCATTGTCTTAATACTATGTTCTTCTAAAAGAAAATCTATTTTAAAACTTCCACACATTATTACTAACAATATGTTCGTGTTACCTAATGCTTGAATTTAAACATCGTCGGTGAGAAAACAATAAATAAATGTTATAATTATATCACAAAGTTAATCATGGTTTTAATACAAAGACCTATGCCATATTGTAAATTCAACATTTGATATCAAGTCTAGCAGGATAATCTACTAAAAAAACTCATATTTCCTGCCAATTTTGTTTTGAAATTTTTTTTTAGGAAATATTTATAAATTTTGTTATGAAAAAGAAATTTGCAGGAAATTGCTACCAATTTTTTTGCAAAATATTTTGTATAAAATACTTTTCGCAACAAATTTTGTAAGAAATACTTGCGAATTTTATAATTTTGTAGGAAATAATTACCCACAAAGAAATTACCTGCCAATTAAAATTCTTAGAAAAAATAGCAGGAAAAAGCCTTTTCTTGCAAATTTTTTAACAAATTTGCAAGAAAATTCCCATGTAATATGGGAATTTGTAGTAGTGTCGTTATGATTAATTATTCTATATAAAGTTTTGTTTAGTATTATTTGTTTTTGTTCTTACAGAATCAAATTTGCAAAAGTTTCAACTTTGTGTAGCAGTGTTTGTTTTTGCTTTTACAGAATGGAATATATTTTGCAAAAATTTTAACTCAACATTTCAAGTTCTAACTTCAAGGTACTTGTCCTCTTTAGGGACTTGTTCTCTCCAAGAATATTCGTCCTTTTTAAGTTTAATGAGAATTGTGCTTGCAAAGAACACTTTGATGCTTAATTCAGTTAAGGCCATAAGATAATAATAATAAATATAGTAATTAATGAAACTGTCATATTTATATTAGCAAATGATACTATGATTCCAAATTTTTTGACTCGTATCCTTTATTTTCTGACGTGGTTTAGTGTAGACCATTGATTAATGTACCATTGTCTTTTCCTTTAAAAGAATCAATGGCTCACACTAAACCATGTCAAAAAGTAAATCATGAAAGTAAAAAAATAAGAGTCATAGTATCATTTCCCTTTATATTAAGACTTATGAACTTTTTATGTTGATGAGCTTAATCTATATAACTAATTACCTTGATTTGTTCATGGATTAATCATTGCGCTAATCATGATTTTGGATTGATTAACTTAGTCGTAGGGATTGCCTTGACTGACATGTAGTTGGTCATGTCATTATGGTGCAAACTCATCTTATTAAGGATGAGTAAATCTAATCACAAGAGGCAAATGTGTCTTCGACCACATGATACATATTTGAAGCGTTCTAATTTTATTTTTTCGAAATAGATTAAAAGATAAAGATATATTTAAATTTATACTTTAGTTTAATTTCTAAACGATAAAAATATTAAAATCATAAATTTATACGATTTTATTTAGGGTTAAATATGTTTTTGTCCTTCAACTTTTAGTGAAAATTGGAATTAGTCTCTCTTAAAAATTTTGAATAAATTTAATCCCTCATCTTTAGAAATACATAAATTTAGTCTATTAAACCAAATTTTTTTAAGTTGATTTGATGTTTTAAACCTGTTTTTTAGTCAATATTAAAGCGAACATGTGTCAAATGGTGTAAACAAACTAAAATACTATAATAAAATGTGTTTAAAACGTTAAATAAAATTTGATTAAAATAATTAAATACACACATTTACAAAATTAAAAGATTAAATTAATTCAAAATTTTTAAGAAAGATTAATTCCAATTTTTATTAAAAACCAAAATATTTAACCCTAGTGTAGTACTTTTAGTTTTAAACATTAGGGCTAAACTGATGAGAATTTTCAAAGATTTCAGTGTGAGACACAGTGAAAGTAAAAGACAATAAATTAAGTGGTCGAGTTTTGTTGGCACCGTCAAGGTTTTAGATACGTGACACGTTGTTAAACCAACTTCAAAACCCATGTTCATCATCATTATGAATACGACTACTACGCCTAAACTTTCTGAGCTTTGGTTCAACCATGGCTTTCAATTTGGTCTGGATTGTGGATTTTTTTTTATGCTCTTCTTTTCTTAAAAAAGATTACGAACACAGTGGAAAAAACAATTTAATTTCAAACTTATGTAGTTCATGCCAAGGGCATGGACACATTTATTACCCATTTAACATGATGACTTTGGTCCACGTATTTATTGATACTGTATTAAAATACAATGTTGTAAATGCCATTTACGATACTATACTTTTTATTATTATTATTATTATAATACCGGATTTTGTGAACTTTTATAATACTCTATTATACATGTTTGATAAAAAAAAAAATAGAGTTTATTCTCTTCCAGCTTGCTCATATATCAATTCTCTGGTCAATTTTAGCAAAACAAATGATAACGATAATTATCCTAAAAATTACATGACTCACAATTACGGTTAACATATGTTAAAATTTTTTACAATTTTTCACAAGTATACATTATTGTTATCTTTGTATTGATTATCTTAGTTTTGAACCGTTCTACTTTTGATTTATAAAAATTGGAAAAGGTTTATCTGTCTTGTATAAGAAATATGGTTCATTTATTTCGTCTGTAATGTATAACATTTGGTTTGCGATATTATGGGTCGACTTGTAACATGAATAAAAAATTGTTTGTTTTGTAATTTTTTTCTTTTGTAAAATATTAAGGTGCAAAATTTTATAATAACTTTATTTTTATTTAATTAAATTAATATAAATAATAAATTTTATAAGTCTATTTTTTAAAATAATTAATATTTTCCTTTTATCAATAAAGAGTATAAATGTATATAGAAATGCACTTTAGGAGTGCTCAACCATTACACAGACCATGATTTTATATTGAAGTTCTTGGATAAACTAAAATAACCTAACAAATATGAAAAGCAAAAAATTAAAAGCAAACAAAGGTACTTACATATTCATAGTGTAATTAAAAAAAGTATCATCTAAAGAATTTTCACTTATAGGTACTTGTTCAAGTTAGTAACCATTCTTAGTAACTGGATTCATTCTCATTAGTCCAATCCTAGATTCAAATTCATTTTATAATTTCTAATCTTTAATAATTATGTTGAAAATATAAATGATTTTGAACTAGATCGAAACAAGGAAAGAAACACAAATGGGAAAACCATTTTTGGATAGTGTGTAAGTGTATTGAAGAAGAGAAATGAGAAAAAAAGAATTCCTTAATACATATTAAAATTACAAAGAAGAGATATTGAATATAATGGCATATTTAAGCCATTAGAGAAGCAGAATAAAAACCACAAAACATAAACAACAAAGGATTAATCTAAACTAAAGAATAACGAAAAAACTAATTAACTAATTCAAAATAAAAACTGAAGAAGATTTTAATCGTATCTTTATCATCCTCCTCAACCTGGGCGTATGGATTGAAGAGACTAAGCTTGAAAATAGCAGCCTAAAGAGGAGCACTATAGAAGGACTTTGTAAACATATCAGCTAGTTGGTGAGCAAAAGGAATGTGCAAAAGGTGAATGTGACATTCCATGAGCTTTTTCCTAGTAAGGTGACAATCGATTTAAACATGTTTAGTTCTTTTGTGGAAAGTAGGGTTTTTATTTATTTGTATGGCTGAATTGCTAGCATAGAAAGTGGTATAAAAAAAAGTGGTACAAGGAGTAATATCATCCATATGGAGATCTCAAAACATATAATGGAGCCACTGCATTTCACATGTTAATGTTGCTAAGGCACAATATTCAACCTCTGGTTTCTAATGAAGATCGTGGAATAGTATTCTATTTATGGATTTCTAATTAAGGATGTGCCTAAGATACATTAACCAGACATAGACCTCCTTGTAGTAGCACAACCCAATCACAATAAGAGAAAATTTGAACTTTAAAATCATTGTTGGGTGCAAAGAATAAACCATATCCAGGAGCATTTTTCAAATAGCTTAGGATACACAGGCTTGTTGGAGATGTGAATCGCGAAGGAAACAAATTGACTAAGATTTTGAACTGCTGAGTAAATGTCAGGTCTTGTATGTGTAAGATAGAGAAGTCTTCCAATAAGACGTTAATACGAAGAAAGGTCAATCAATAACAATCCTTCATTAGCACACAATTTTATTGAAGGATCTGAGGGAGTAGATGTTGATTTGAAACCAAGGAGACCAGTTTCAGAGGTAAGATTGAGACAATATTTTTGCTGATTCAAAATAAGTTCATCATATGAGCGAAGAACTTCAAGACCCAGGAAATAACGCAATGGACCAAGTTCTTTTATATGAAATTTGTTGTTAATGTGAGTTTTGATAAGCTGGATTTCAGAGATGTTATTACTAGTGAGAAACACATCATCAACGTAAACAAGTAGAACTTTGGGAGTATCACAAAAGAAGAAGTTGTGCAATGAGTCTATGATTCCAATTTATGCTTGCTTGTTTAAGACCATAAATCAATTTGTGAAGCTTGCAAACATATTTAGGATGAGGAATGGTAAGATGTGATGGAAGTTTCATGTAAATATCTTCTTGTAAATTCCCATGGAGAAAATCATTATCAACGTCTAACTGGTGGATAAACTAATGATTTACCGTGGTTAAACCAATTATTTGTAGTGGTTAGAACGAGACAAACTTTTCTTTGTTCTTGGTTTCAAGAGCAACAAACACATCTTGTTTCCGCTAATGATAATTGTTGTCATCAAGGGGTTGTGAAACAAAAATGAGATTAGGACTTTCTCCTGAATGCAGAAAAAAGAGGATTTGCCGAATTGATGAGATGATCCAATTGAGATGTGACCATAAAGAAACAAAAAATGGTGAACACCAGAACAAGATTAAACTGATACCATGTGAGTGTATTGAAGAAGAAAAGAAAAAAAGAAAAATCTTTATTAAAAGAATACACTTTAAAATTACAAGGAAGAGACATTAAATATAATAATGACCTATTTAAGCTATTAGAGAAGTGGAATAAAAATCTCAAAACAAAAACAGTAAAAAGTTTAAAAAGATTAATATAACATATAAATAAAAACTCTGAAGAAAATTTTAATTATATCTCTATCATAGAATAAACACGACTAAGTGAGCTACATTTATATGAATTAGAAAAGAAATATGAATTAGAAGAAATGCACATATAATGTCGTGGTGCTTTGCAATGACTCTTAGAACAAAATCCCGATTATTTGATTTTTATTCGGAACTAGGTGTTAAAGAAGTTCGAAAGATAGAATAAGAAACACTTGATGTTGTGGTTTTATGCAATGGGATGTTTCAGAATCTAAAATCAGATATGATATGATATAAAATACAGTGGGCGATGAACAAAGGTTGCGATTTTTATGAAAAGAGAGGAGTGAATATTTTAATAATTGCACTTGGTGGCGTTAAAAGCAACTCTTGTCAAACACAAAAACTAGTGTACCCTTACATGCGACTGGCGTGTAAAGGCAAGTGAGTAACGTTATGTTCTATCTTTATCCGTGAAGATGTGTAAGTGACTATTGTGTTTCCATAATATAAACAATAAAAAAGACGTGTTGGATAGTGATATAATATAACCAGATACAGTATATAAATAAGATATAAACTTTACTTTATAAATAATTTTGTAGGTTTAAACTATGACCAACTTAAAGAAGCATGTGTGAAGTGACGATGATTCTAGAAATTCTAGGTCTAGTTGTGTAATAGAAGAACCTAGATACAGTGATATATGGTTATAGACCACATTGCAAATCACTTTATTTTCTTGGCATTCTACAGATTGTGGAGGACAATGTATCAAAAATTGTTCTTAAAGTGTTAGACCAAACTATGTGGATATGTCTTTGTTTTTCGCAGCAACGCCCTCTAGCATCTTTTCTGAAAACCATTTTTCTATCGTTTCATGGCATAAAATGTACCATGTACAAGTTTTTTTTTGTCATTTTATTCTTACAACTATTTGTATCATTTATCTTCTATTATCTTATATAACTTTAATTTAATTGACACGTTACTTTGTCATAAAATACTTATACACAAACAACTTTTAAATTTATTAATTGTCAATTTAACTCTTACACAATAAGTTTACCCATCAATAAACATAATAAATAGAATTTTTAAATTAGTTTTTATAAAAAAGTCAGTGAGCATTCCATCATTCATCATAATTTCCAATGGAATGTTAACTCCGCCACACTGTTGAAGAATGAAATTACAGTACATGGTATGAAAGTGGAACAAGCATCAAAACTATGTTTAGCATTGAGTGGAGTAACAAAGGACATAGAAGCAGAGAAATGAATATATATAATTAATATCACTAACTTTTTTTTTTATTGTGAATAAATAGTGAATAGAACTAGGATACAAATGAAGCAATCAGCTGAAATAAACAAACGGGGAAAACCTGAACTAGCTCTACAAATGGATTACAACCCAAGGACAGGTCAAGGGGAAAATGAGAAAAGAAAGCGCAGTTCCTGTAAATTTACTAATCTTCTTCTATGGTATATGACATAGCCGGAATTGCCCAACAAACCTATCAGTGTTTCGCAAACATCCCCTGTGTTAAGGACGAAAAATCATAATCCTTCGCTGACTGTGTACTGCTAGATGACACTGGAGCTCCTGACTGGGGTTTACTCGCTCCCATTGTCGCTCCCATTGTCGTCATCACACCGTTAACTGGAGGTGGAACTTGCCCCATACCATAGAAACTGCAAAAAAAAAAAAAGCATTATAAACTTGGTATAAGTTGGGGAAATAGTAGGAACAGTAAAAAACAGGTTTGTAGGTTTACTTTGGTGAACAAGAGCACTGGATGATGCATAAAATTAATAGAGATCACTAAAAATAATAAAATACACAAACGGCACAATATGCAGTTAGTAGATTGGTGCGCGGTTTGACACGAGATCTTCAGTAAAAGATGACATAATCCAGGTAAGTTTCATGTTCTGTAGATATAGTTCATCTAGAATTTTCATTTCGTGAATGAGGAGGGCGGAACCATTAGCTTTGAAAAATTAGAGTAGTTGGAATGGAAACAGAACCCCCAAAAGTAGTCTTTTAGTACAACAGTGTACACTCTAAATCGTTTTGGCTTATGGGACTAAAGTTGATTGGAACCAATTATCCACCGAGGTTAATCAGAATTATATGGACCAACATAAGGTAATAATCAAATAAAATATTACAAGTAATCCAGAGAGATTAATTTGGTGATGATCACACCAATACCTGGATGGTTGATATTGTACAGGGCTCCCAGCAAAATGTGCTGGGGTCATGTTCGTAATCGGCCCCTGATAGAAAAGAAACAAGTTAGTTGCTGGGCAAAACCAATAACTGATTATTAACATTTGGCTTACTTCAGTCATTACCTGCATGGGCAATACTCCAGAAATCGAGTAGCCAGTAGCTGGCCAACTTTGCACAGGAACATTTGGTCTAGGTTCTTGTATGCCAGCAGGATACTTGAGATCCCCACCAGAAGATTTAGCTGCAGCAGCCATCAGAAGAGACTGTTGCTGTGCAAGCATGGCAATCTGTTGCTGATGCATAGAAAATGGAGACACCATATTGCCCTGCAATACCAAAATGACTGGTCAGGTAAAAGTATTTCAAATACCAGAAAACAAGCATCTAAGATAGGGTGCAACTAAAAAAAATATTGTTTTAATGCTGACGAGGATATATCTTGCACATAGAGCATGTTGAGAACAAATCAAATAAGGGTAGAAGAAGTTTATATTCAATAAACAAGACTATGCAAATCAGATAAAAGAAGTAACTCCAAAATCTCACACAAACCTACAGAAGAATTGGAAAGTACCTTCTCAAAGAGGCTCATTATATCATTTTTAACATCTTTCTGTGGCTTTTCTGGAGTTAAGCTTGGCATCATAGAAGGTGAATCTTTGAAAAGATCCTCAATACCAGTTGCAGACGGCAGAGTACTATTATCAGCTGCTTTTGGCGGACTAGTCTTCTCAGCTGTTGACACCTCTGCAGCAGCTGAAACAGTTATGGCAAAGGAATTATAACCTAAGTTCTATCCAACATAATTGAAGCAACTTAAGCATCTTCAAAAACGATCCAGCAACACTATCTTTTGAATTTCAGCACATTTTTTAACAAGGACACAAACATACACTGAAAACCTGCCCAGAGATTATCATCAGTAGTTGTACTGGCCGACTCAGAGCCATTTTCTTTGGGGACATCCATAGACAACATGTTGAAAAGGTCTGTAGCATAGTCAACTTTTGGAGGGGTATTTTGAACTGCATCCATAGCTTGCTTTGAAGATTCAGCTTGTGGCTGTGGTGCTAATGGTTCCACTTTCTCAACAGGCTGAGGTTTGGTAATAGGAGTTACCTGTTCACAATATATTATTTCATACCAGTATAAACAATAATAGTTTTATTTTATTTAAAGAGGACAAAAAATTAACCATCACTCAAACAGCACAATAATCATATTACTACAAATCAAATATGAAGTGCAACTAATTGCAGAAGTAATAACACATGAAACTAATGACAGAAGAACATACATTAAAACTGCAATATCACTTTAAGTGCAACATAAAAAGTTAAACAGCAGGGGGGAAATTAACAGAATAACAAAATCAATAGGGAGCAAAAAAGATTACTTGCTCCGGTGCTTTGGGAGGAGCAGGAGCAGGAACACTGTTTCGTGTAGCAGGAATTGCATTTGACTGTTGGAATTTCTTCTTTTCCTCAAATTTTTTTTCAGAAACAACAGTGTGACCACTTCTCTCCACAGGCCTCTGCCAATGTGAAGGACTTCTTTCTTCCCGCAATCCAGAAGGTGGTTTTGGATTCCCATCCCTTGGAATCCATCTCTTCTCGTCATACCTTTAAATACATGCAGCGATTGTAAACAGGTCATAAAACAACATGCATACACCTTAAACAGTACAAAGATGAAAATTTAGCAAGGTTCAAGGAGTTTAACATCAGACATACTTTGCACGAATGAAATTCTCAATTCCAACTCTATCATAATTTGGTGGTAATTCTGCTTCCCAGTAGTTATTTGCTTTCTCGTTTCCCATTGCTTTGCAGGACCAAAACAAGAAAATTCAAATTGACGGAGTTGATACATAATCAACGCGTATCAGCAAAATTCAAAATAACCACAAACTCAAGACCACTTAGACTATCTTACATTGAATGAATGCAACTTGCTCCGGAAGCCAAGTGTCAAGGGTTGCAGAACGAACCTGAAAGGGAAGTCATTAAATAAATATATAAGTTTGACATTAATGATTAAATAAAGAAAGTATTTAGATACTACAAAATTCCAACAATGCCTTAGAAGCCATTTTCAGTTATTCCCACATCAAATTCATTCAGTATTATTTTACTATATTTTAAATGGAAAAGTAACAGATCAAATTGAAAACTTTGTCAATCAAATAAGTTATTTATCAGCCTACCATTATCATTATTAAGAATAAATACCAATCCACAATAAACAGTTAAACACTTTCATTCAGTACTATTACTATATTTTAAATGGAAAAGTAACAGATCAAATTGAAAACTTTGTCAATCAAATAAGTTATTTATCAGCCTAGCACTATCATTATTAAGAATAAATACTAATCCACAATAAACAGTTAAACACTGCGTCAACCAAAGTAAAATGATAATAGTAATATTAATAAAAATAATAATAATAACAGTAAATTGTGAATCATATAACAATAACAACATCAAAAGTCTTCACCACGCACAAAAAATTTTAAAAATATCTCAATTTGCATTTAAGGAAAGGATCACCAATGACACTTATTTAGAAATCTTTTGTTAGTCATTACTAGAAAGGATGTTTAATAAGTATACACTAAATTCAGTATTTCTCAGAAGAGTAGTGCTAAACAATACTCTGGCGAACACACTCCTAACAAAGTAACACACTCTATTATCAGTTGAAGCGTACTAAGAACTACAAAATTATGAGAGGGAATCATTAAATAAAAAGAGAGAGAGTATGTGAGTGTGAGTGTGTGTGTGTGTGTGTGTGTTTCTCTTGAAAAATAAAAACATTAACTTGTCAAAACACATTGTCAAGCACAGAACATACCCTCTATATTATGGAATTGGAAGACATTTTCTACAAGCAACCATAATATACATTCTCCCTCTCATGAGCTTTTTTAGATCTAACTAAAACCCTTCAAGTCTCAGCAGTACAAGTAACAAATCATAATCACTAATATTCAGAGTACGGATAATCCATACAAAGGAAAATTACATCACCTTTGATATATGCACACCCAAACTTCGATGTATTCCCGAACACTGCATACATATAAAGATGCCAAGATTTACACTAGCCCATCTTGGACCTCTGCAAATTAAATTAGCATAGAAAGTTGAGAAAACATTGCTAACCGCAATAATAAAAATAATATATCCAGAAAATGCATAGAAAAGAGATAGCCTTTTCTTCATGAACCAATTAGTATCCCTGTGCTTAATTTACTACTGACATAAAATTCAGACCGGATCATTCAGATCCACCAGTACATACTTAGCTTTGCAGTCAGCACATTCTCTATTGTCTGGTAATTTAAGAAGTCCTTCCAGTATCTGCATATTTAGAGTAAGGAAAAAAAACTGTGTAAGGAGAAAAGGAAAACAGAAAATGAGGCAACTCTAACATACCAACACATTCAATAAAGATGAAAACCCAATTGAAAGTTCAATGTTGAGAAAACATTAACGATCTCACTGATTACCAATAAGTATACATCACAATGGTGACTGCAAGGAAAACTCCTCCCTAATCAATTGAACTTGTTCTATCTTTACATGGAAAAAACAACTACCAATTTCTTTCAACATTTGCTACGCAAACTAATTTTCTTCTGCAGTTTTCTTTTCCTTTTCCATGATCAATATATAACATGACTCGAATTCACCGCTGCAGTTGCCAAGGATTAAATCCCCCCTTAAAATTATAACCCTACAATTACTAAAAAAATTAAAAATACCTAAAAAAGGATGGACTATTTGTTACAATACGCACAGAGATTTTGAAGAAACACATAAACTAAGCTTCCGATAGCTTCACACTCTTCACTGAACGTGTAAGTAGCGCCAATAAACCCCTAAACTATATGTTGGGAGCTAAGCGAGCATCAGAAAAAAGGATCCAAACTACCAAACCACAACATCCCATTGATTAACCCCCAAAAATATCGAAAAATGAAAGATCGAAAAACCTGTCAGCCATCAGTAACTGAAATCATGACAAACATATCAAAACAAACCTACTAGGGCCTAATTTTCCGAGCTATACCATACACATTCGCATTAAAAAAGAATCGGAAATTCTGACGTTCAAAATTTCGCGACATGCATCTACTGGACAGTGACGGATTCAAATCTAACAAGAAGATACGATTAAAGAATCGAGGCAACTAGCGAATGCGGATTGGAAAATCGAAACTGAAATAAAGAAATAAGGAGAAAGAAACCTTCTTGTGCTTAGCGTTGAGCTCTTTGGTGACGTTAGCCTTACCGTTCATGGTGGAAGGTTCTAGAAGAACAAGGAAAACGAATCGGAGCGAGAAAGTTAGCGGAAGAAGCTAAGCGAGAAGCGAGAGAGGAAAGACGAAGATCCAAGGTCAATTTGGTCTTTTCACACTCTTTCCCCTCTCTATCTTTCACTCTCTCACTAAACTGAAAGCCTCGTCTCTCCGGTTATTAATATGCGACCAAAAACAAACGAAGAAGAAAATGTCGCCACGGAGACGCCCTCCTTGACTATTTTTTTTTTAATTATTATTTTCATAATGGTGGAAAACACTTTTGTTATAGCATTTTCTATGATATTGTTTTATTCAATAATTAAAGTTAATTAATATTAATTATATTATTTTAAAATAAAATAGTTTTGTATTTTAAAATTAAAAATACTTCATGACAGTGGATTCCACGTGCAACTCCTCAACTACATTTTTACTTTGTTAAATTTAACCATTTTTTCTAATCACATAATAGAATTGATCTAATTTGTTTGTATTAAATTGAAAGATTCCCTTGTATATTATTTTGTTATAAATTATAAATTATTATATTGTTTTCCCTAAATTTTCTCGCATTTGTTTTTCGGCCCACACGCTTCTATAGCTTTGTCCCCTACGCTTATCTGTTTGTTTATTATATTTTCATTGTTTATTATATTTTCATTATGACATTTATGTCATGAATTAAGTATAAAAGTATTTGCTTTTATGAAAGGGAAAGAATAGTGGCTTTTCCATTCATGGAAAACGAATTGTGTTAAACGTTGTGTTCTTTTCTTATATATGTGGAAGTTATTTTTAGATATGTACAAGGCTTTCGACATTTTCATGGTTCAACCAATATCTGCACCTAAACGGATGCAGGTGATTTCTGTAATGTAAATAAATAATATATTTAAAAAGAATAAAATAATATTATTTTTATTTCAATTAAAAAAAACTAAAATTTAAACGTACAACAATAAATAAATATATTTATATAAGATTAAATATGTTTTTAATTTTTAAATTTTAACATAAAATTAGAATTTTTCTTTATTTTTGATATATTTTAATCTTTAATAATTTTTAGAAAATAATAAATATAATCAATCTTAAACTTTTTTATGTGTTAATCAATGATTAAGTTGATGTCTAATATGTGTATAATAGTTGTAAATAATTCAAATATCTTATTTAATACATAAAAGAAATATTAAGTGAATTAAAAATATTATATTTATTTATTTTTGGATGTTTTGTTTTTCTTTTTTTCTGTTAATTTTGTGTTTAAAAAATTACTAAATATTAATTATGATTTGAGTAATTAATCTATGTAATGGTAATATTTTTTGGGATATTTAATGGAATTTTTAAATAGTTTTTATTATTCTCTAAATTAATTATTGTTCATCATTATTAAACAAGTTTATTATTGTTCTTACATAAATATTAAATAGAAATGAATGTTGGTAAGGGAATATGTCTTTTCAGGAACAATGTTGGTAAGGGAATATGTCTTTAAATATATTATTGTTGTTTACTGGACCAGTGTTTTTGTTGGTGTAATTAACATAATCTTAGTATAAATTTTTTTTCCACTTTAAAAAATTTAACGAAAAATATCAAATTGCATCAATTTTTAAAAAATCAAAACCAATTTGAGATTAAAAAACATTAGACGGCCAAATTAATATTTTTAGACAACTAACTTGATATTTTTAGACGAAAAAATAAACTAAAAGAGTAATTCAACCAAAATTTAGGCACCCCTAACATATTGACTGAAGATCCGCTACTGGCTGCAAGGGTTTGTTGATTTTGAAGATGGTTGTTGGTTGAATGGGAAAACAAATTATCTATTGGGATGAACTATTTCATAGACTCAATGGGAAATGTTTTTAATATAAAGTTTGATGAGTTCTTAATTAAAAAAGGAATGTTTTGTATATCATCTGATTTTAAGGAATTCTATTTACAAAAAATTTATATAGAGTGGGTTGAGGTACACAATGTATTATTTCTTTTGTATTGTTCAAATATTTTATTTCTATCAATATAAAACTAAAACGTACACACACTTATTTCTTTACGGTCTTTCTCTTAATTATGATTTATTTATCTCAACACATTTCAATTTTTAATACTATTGTCCGAATTTTTTATTAATGTGGAATGAGGATTGACCCCTTTTGAGGCATAAGTTGCTCCTATATAATTTAAATGTAGGTAACTATTGTTGTTCAACCGATAATATTTCATGAACTTTGTCAAACCAAACAAAACAATATTGCCATCTACATTTGTGTCCAAAAATACATCAAACTTTTTTTTTATAAAGGATCATACAATTCAACCTTCTCATCAAGTTTAAATTCATGTTCACACAATATTTGAAACTCATTGGAAAAAGTATATATCATTGTTTAGAAACATGAAAAGCAAACCAACATTAGTAACTATAGATATACATATACAAGACCAATAATTATAAATAAGGAATAAAATATTATACCCTTGATGCTAAGAACTTGACCTTGAAGGATTGAAAAAATCTTGGTGAACATAGAGGATTATAGGCTAAAACAGAGCTCGACTGTCCTATCACATGATACTGGATTTCATTCCAATCTAAGTCAAATACTCTTAACCTAAAGTATCTATGACCATAATAGAGAGTATGAACATATCCAACATCATCTAGATCATAAAACCTTAATATCTCATTGACAACACAAAACTTTCTCTAAGCCAAAAGACTTTCCTGAAACTCAATGCTCATAATGTTTCTCCTGAAATATGAGAAATAGTTCATCCCCATCAACAATGACTTACCCAATTCCAAAAAGAAACTTTCATAAAAAACTAGAAACTCCTAGGATAAAAAGAATGTTCAACTATTAACGTCGAATAAAAAGAAAAATTGAGGTTTAGAAGGAAAATTATTTTTGTAACCCAAATTATAATTGTAAGAAGAAAATTGTCTCAAAAAAAAAATCACATTTCAAAAAAAAAAAAAAACACATTTAAAAAAAAAAAAAACACAGAAAATTAAAGCAACCAAAATCATATACACCAAATCTAGAAGGCACACTACAAAATCAAAGTGTGAAGATATTAACGAAATACGTATGTAATAACTATTCCTTGCTACCAAAATTCTCTACGTTTATTCTCAAATGTAATCATCTCAAAATAAATTAGGTTTATTTCATAAAAGTATTTAATACCGTAAAATATGAATTATATTAATACTTAATGACCAAAATTATTAGTTAACCATTATGATAATAATTAGTTAATAACCAAAATATATCATTTGTGTTATGAAATAAAGCGGATAACAGAGAAAATAATAGATAACAGAGAAGAGAAGAAACAATAATAGAGAATGAGAGAATAGGGAGTAACTCATCTATATCTTATTATTGATAGGAAAAGTCCTATATATAGATACAACATGTATTCCATAAAGGAAACAAATCAACATAGTCAATACAAATATTTACATAAAGAGTAATGAATCATATTATGAGTATCAATTATATGAGTAAATGTATCAAATCAATGGACAATCATTAATTCATTAATTCATAACACTCCCCCTTGAGTGTCCATTGATAAAAGAATGTGCCTCGTTAAAACCTTAATAGGAAAAACCATTTAGGATAAAAAAAACCTAGTGAAGGAAAAAGAGTACAACATTTTGTATTCTGTAATACAATATTGTTCATCACATATTCTATTTCTCCCCCTCATGTAAACTTACATCATTAAGGTGACGAAGTCCGCACTTGTGAATCATTTGCTCAAAAGTTCTTCTTGGCAAAAACTTCATAAATAGACCTGCCATATTTTCATATGAATGAATTTTTGGATATCTATATCATCCTTTTAATTGAACAATACACTATTATCTTCATATATGGTTGTTAATTTCATATTTGTCGGGGATAGTCACAAGTTGAATTATAAACCTTAACCAAATATATTCACAACTTTCCTCGTAATTTTGTATGATTAGACAATGTCGCTACTATGGTTTGTTTCATATACGTTCATGACACCATTGTGCTACCACATGTGAACAAACATCTTGTTTGTGATCAACCATTGTGACATTGTAAGAATATGTAAAATAACATGCATATCCATAACCCATTGGTCTGAATCTGAATCATTTGGATGGAATAAGCTCATA
>Ga0214544_1008577_pt1 | contig 16858 bp, 17 predicted proteins | sample CNSS3metaG_FD_160074 | JGI IMG/M metagenome (GOLD analysis project Ga0214544, IMG submission 160074) | Root nodule microbial communities from cowpea collected in UCLA plant growth center, Los Angeles, California, USA - CNSS3 | ecosystem: Host-associated > Plants > Roots > Nodule | place: USA...
CACCATGGAAGCACCTGGAACAGTTGCAGCAGCGAAATGCTCTGTTGAAATCCTCTTCTCTGTTTCGATATTTCATGTTAGTGGCCTTTGAAGTGGGAGGGCTCCTGAGGGCCATAGTGTTGGTTCTTTTATACCCTTTTATTTGTGTAGTAGGAATCGAGATGAGGTTGAAGATAATGGTGATGACATGCTTCTTCGGGATGAAAGCATCAAGCTTTAGAGTGGGACGCTCCGTGCTGCCAAAATTCTTGTTGGAAGACGTTGGTGCTGAAATGTTTGAGACACTCAAAAAAGGAGGGAAGCACGTGGGTGTGACCAAATTCCCTCGGGTCATGGTGGAATTAGGGAAGAAGATGAATAGTGATTGGGGTTCGCGATTTGGGGATTTTAATAGGTTTTATGGCCTCGGTTATTCAAAAAACCGAGGCCTAAAGTGGCTCAATGGCCTTAGTCGAAGGGGACCCGAAGCCAAAGGGGGCGGCGCTGATGAAAATTTTAAATTAGGGTTTCTGAGCAGGGTTATAGGCTTCGGTTCTATTTCAACCGAGGCCTAAAATTGCCCAATATTGCCTCGGTCGAAAAGCAACCGAGGCCAAAGGGGGTGGCGCTGATGAAAATTTTAAATTAGGGTTTCTGAGCAGGGTTATAGGCTTCAGTTCTATTTCAACCGAGGCCTAAAACTGCCCAATATTGCCTCGGTCAAAAAGCAACCGAGGCCAAAGGGGGCGGCGCTGATGAAAATTTTAAATTAGGGTTTCTGGGCAGGGTTATAGGCTTCGGTTCTATTTTAACCGAGGCCTAAAACTGCTTACGGCACCGGTTTTTGTAGAACCGAAGCAATATAGGTTGCTGAAATTGCAAAATTGCCACCGCCTCCTTATAGGTTTCGGTTCCGCCATAACTGAGGCCTATAAGGCGAGGTAAAATATCAAATTTGCACTAGTGAATGGAATTTGTACCATGTGTTTTAGATGTTAATTTGCTTAACTATATAGCGATCTATAATTGACACTATGTTGTTGAACATTATTGCTAAAGATATGTAGGTAATGACTACCTTTTATATATATTGTCTATAGTTTTATGATTTACTAAGGTTTTGACCTCAAAATGTTTGATTTCATTTGTTGTACTGGCTGATATGTTTCTTTTAGAATACCTTGACAGTATTGCTAAGTGATAACTAATTATTCTAAGGGAAAACCACTGTCAGCTTTATCAATTCACCTCGGAAATATGAGTTGTTTATGAGCTCTGACTAAAAGCAAAGGTGTTAATTTATTCACACAACAATGAATTGGAGTTGGATAAATTTTGTATCCACAACAAATGAATATGAGAATGGAGTGGAACAATTTTTTGAATTTGTAAATATTAATGTTCTGGATAATAATGGAAGATTTTATTGCTTGTGAGTTAATTGTTTGAATGAGAGAAAACTACGAAGTGACGTTATTCTGAAGCATGTTCTTTGTGATGGTTTCCTAAAGAGCTACATAAAGTAGACATGACATGATGAATTAATAGACACGCCAGGTGTACATGTGTCTGAAGTAGAAGAAGTTGATTTAGAGATGGTTGATCGACAAGAGGAAATGATTCGTGATGGTGGACGTGATTCCTTTCAACGTGCGAATGTGTATGACAATTTATGCAGTGACATAGAAAAACCTATGTACATAGATTGCACTAAGTATACTTGATTGTCAACAATATTACAATTGTTCAATATGAAGGCAAGAAATGGGTGGACTAATAGAAACTTCACATAATTACTTGAGTTGTTGAGTGACATGCTTCATGAAGGTAACACATTGCCAACACCCAATTATGATGTGAAGAAGATATTGTGTCTGATGGGTATGGATTATCAAAAAATTAATGCATCCCCAAACGATTGTGTCTTGTACAAGAAGGACTTAGCCATGTTACATCAATGTCAACAATGTGGGGTATCACGATACAAACAGAAAGATAGCGAGTTTGAATATGATAGTAAGGGTCCTCCTGTGAAAGTTTTGTGGTATCCTCCTATAGTTTCACAATTGAAATGTTTATCCAGTAATGCAAATGATGCAACACTCATGAGGCGACATGCATATTTTGAGGCATCCAATTGAGGGTTTTCAATGGAAGAAAATTGATTCCATGTTCCCAAATTTCTCAATTGATTCAAGCAACATTAGGTTTGGACTTGCTACAAATGGAATTAATCCATATGGTAACATGAGTAGTAAGCATAATTCATGGCCTGTTCTGTTAGTGATTTATAATTTACCTCCTTAGTTGTGCATGAAACATATATATGTGATGTTATCCCTGATGATCTCAGGTCTAAGACAACCATGAAACAACATCGATATTTATTTAACCCTATTTATTGAATATTTAAAAATGTCACTACAACATTTTTTGCTTTAGGTCACACAAAACTTGTCCATAGGTAGAAAACTATGGTCTAAACATAGAAAACCCCACAGTTATATAAATGTGTTTTAAAAATTATCAAAGACCATAGTTTTAAAATCGAAGATATTTTATGCCATATTTATTTAAATGTGGCCTTTAAAAGGTGTACGCTAAAATAAAATAAAAAAAGGTGGCCTAAGACATTAAAACGTGGCCTAAATGAAATTTTAAAAATAAAAAATCTATCAAGTTGTTTTAAAAATAAAATAAAATACCTCAACTAAACTTTGAAATAAAAAAGTATTCGAATTTTTTTCCCACCCGCGTGAAACATAATAAAAAAACTTTCCTCCTTCTGGAAGAGTAAACGAAAACTCTTCCCTCCCTCTATATTTTATGTGATGAAGGTGTTATTATGTTTGGTGGGTACATTGGTGATTCCTTCAAGTTGCATGCCATGTTATTTTGTTCAATCAACGACTTTCCAGCATATGGTAATTTTGTAGGCATCTGTAAATTATTTGGTCCTCCATCAGCTCATCATAATAAAGCAAATATCAATAAGGAAGTCATCATGTCTATCAAATAAGAAATGAGAGAGCAAATGAGGGAGGAGATGAGAGAGGTGATTAAGAAGGAGATGAAGAAGGAGTACTTTAATATAAGGGCACAATTGTTACCAGACATGAGAATAGAGTTAGCCTCTCCCTCAGCCTAGCCTAGTAATCCCCCTCAATAGCCTTTTGCTATTTGTATCAGCATAAAAGGTAGTTGTGATATTCCCCTGAAGATGCTTCTCCCATTGTTAATGCAGATTACGAGTTGTTCATGGATGATTCCCTATAGTGCATGGTAACTTTAGCTAATTTATCTAATTATATTGTTTTGCATGTATTTATTTTAGCCTAATTATATTATGTGATTTATTTTACAAATATTATTTGGGTACCTTAGGTAAAATGTAATTGGGTCAACCTTATATACACCATGAAACCATTGTAGAAGATATGATGAGGGTGGTGGTTATAGACATTCGAAATGCTATTTCTTGAGTCCCTACGCCCACCTGGAAATTTTATCCTTTGGCCAGTTAGATTAGAAATAGCAATTGCAAAGGAGGTAATTGTCCTTACTTGTTTTAATTATTCATTAATTTATATTGGTATATAATAATGCTATTTAATTCTTTAAATATGTATAGTAGATTGAAATACAAGAAAAGGAATATGTGAATAATTGTTGCCATAGTTGACAATTTTAGAATGGTGCAATAGCAGCGACTATCGCCTTGTAACCTATAGAATTATAAATGCCTCCTTACGCCACAAACAAAACCTTCAACATCCCTCTTTTATATGTCAAAAGGATGTTGTTGAAGTTCTCTCTTACACTGATATGTTATGTATATAAGTAATAGAACTTTGATTGTGTTAAGTAAATTTTTATTACTTTTATCCATACTAGTGCAGAATCGCATTTTTACATTGCCTTATAGGCCTCGGTTATGGCGGAACTGAAGCCTATAAGGACGCGGTGGCATTTTTGAAAAATTTCAAACTTTTTTGCCCCAGGTCCCAAACCAACTGAAGCCTATAAGGGCTTTTATGCTTTAGTTATCACTCAACCGAGGCCTATAACGCGTCAAAGATCCCCAAATTTTCAAAATTGCAACTAGCAGCAGACGCTTTGGCCTCAGGTGGAAGAGGACAGAGGCCTATTCCCCTTTATGCCTCGGTTATTAATTGAACCGAGGCTACATCCCTTATTTAGGGTTCCAAATTCGTGAACCCAACACTATTCATTTGCATCCCAAACTGAACGTTGCTCGTCCTCTCTGTGCGAATCACCATCATTGCCTCGTTACGAACTCCACCGCACTCCGCCATCGAACAACACGCGAACAACAACCCAAGATTGTTGTTGCAACCCAGAAACAGCAAGACCGTGCTGCTACTGTCAATGGAGAAAACCAAGTTCCCTTGCCCTCATCAGGGGATGCCACTGTTGACTATGTCTCCTCCGATAATCTTAAACCCTTGTCAGATCCCGAAGTTCAAATTCAGGTTTGTGTTTATTCTCCTTTCTTTCTCTCGTTGCGCGATTAAAGATTTCAAATTCAATCTCTTCAGAGCATTTTATCTGAAAAGTAAAAATGTTTGGAAATGTAGAGTTTGATTGAAGATTTGAATTCGAAAAACTGGATCAAGGTTTGTGAGTTGCTGAACGATGCTAGGCAATTTGCGTTGCGCCACTCATCCCTGCTATTCCCTCTCCTGTAAGGGATATTTATATTTCATGTTCTTTTCCCTTGTTTAAATTTATATGTTTTTTTTAAGTTTTGAGCTTTGACTATGGGAGCAATTGGGTTTCGAGGAATTATGAGATGATGTTGCGGGCAGGGGAAATATTGTGCTAGTGGTGGCGAAGAGAATGAAAAGCCCTCAGTGCTCTTTGCAAAACTACAATTATGGTTGCTGCTCATATGGCTATATGGCTTTGGTTCAACCACAACCGGGTCAGAAAAGTTTCCTATATGGTCTCGGGTTAACACCCGAACCCGAGGCTAAAAACTACCCGTTTTTGCTTTGCCCCAATATGCCCCGGTTCTGGAACCAGGGCAAAATATTAAAAATAACCAGAGCCAAAAGCCCTTACTACACTAGTGCTAGTTTGAATATATTCAATATGTTATTCTAATATTATTCAATATTTAAGGTATTTACATTGTAGATGCACTGAAAAAAAGAATGATCATATATATATATGGATTTATTGACCCTTGATAAGTGCCAAAAATCAATAATTTTCATACGAAATGTTGGCACTTCTATTTGTAATTTGTGTTTATATTATTTTGATTTTCCCTGATCTAGGAAAAATGAGTTTCAATCACATGCTTCCAAGTTTCTACTTAAAAGAAATCATTTGATCCCTATTTGGTGTATTTTTTAGGTAAATTAAAGTAGAGGAGGACAGAACTTAAGAAAAGTAAAGGAGAAATAAAAAAACATAGAAGAAAAGGAAGAATTTGTGCAATAGGTCGCTCAAATCAAAGGAGTCTCACTCAAGCTAGAACAATCTCGCTCAAGCCAAAGTAATCTCGCCCGAGCGAGACATTTGTTGCCATTCTCGCCTAAGCGAGGCACTTGCCACCATTCTCGCCCAAGCGAGACACTTATTGCCATTCTCGCCCAAGCGAGAAGCACTCTCGCTTAAGCGAGAGTTCGAGAACAGGCGAGTGAGCTTGCTTGAGCTGTTTTGATTTATGTTCTTACGAGGTCAGGTTCTCAAAGATCAATTAGCATTTGACCCAGGGATAGAAAAGACAACTAGAAGAAACAAAGGCAAAAGCAAAAAGAAACATGGAAAAAAACAAGGAAAAATCTTCAAGTACTCTCACCAGACTTCAACAAGCAGAAAATATGGAGAATCAAGGAGCAACTCCACAAAGAAAAACACTTGGAGACTATGCTATGCAGCAAGGGCCAAGATATTTTTCTAGCATAGCAATACCACCCACCACCAAAACATTGGAGATAAAGCCAGCTTTCCTTAGCTTAATCAGTTCTCATCAATTCACTAGGATGGATAATGAAGATCCATATTCTCATTTCTCTATATTTTATGAATTGATAGGAACCATGGGTTTTTAAGAAGGAGATCTTGAGCATGTATATATGAATTTGTTTCCTTTTTCATTGGTAGGAAAAGCAAAGGAATGGCTTAAGTCGCATCCAAATCAAAGTTTGAACAATTGGAATGATGTAGAGGAGAAGTTCTTGAATAGATTCGTTGCACTTTCTTGGTACATCAAAGCAAAAGTTGATATTTCAACATTTAGGTAAGGACTAGATGAGCCATTCTTTGAAGCTTCGAAACGATTTAATTCTTTATTAAGGAGATGCCTAAATCATGGATTTGAAGATATTGCTCAGCTAAATATTTTCTACAATGGTCTGAGGCTTGACACCAAGATGATATTAGATGCAGTAACTGGTGGAATAATGATGAATGTAGATGCAGAGCAAGCAACAAGAATAATTGAGGCATTAACATCCACAAATCATCAAGCTCAACATAATAGGCAAACTATTAAGAGGAAAGGAGTGCTTGATCTTGGTACCACAGATGCAATCTTAGCTTAGAGTAAAATTTTGACTCAACAGATTGAAGCACTAACAAAGCAGATGTCTAAATTACTTGAGTAGCTACACGTGCAATCTTCTCCTAGTAATTAACAACCCATAAGGTGTGAGTTTTGTGAGGGCGATCATCCAAATGGTCATTGTTCTTATTAGAGTAACTTACAAGCAAAAGTTCAGTATGTGAGTAATCAAGGAAGACCAGGTAATTTCTCCAACAATAATAACTTTTCACAAGGACGGAGAAATAATCAAAATCAGAATTTTGGATGGAAACAAGATGATAGTCCTTCAAACAGACAACCTTCTTATCAACAACAACAACAACATTATCCTTCGGTGCATGACAGAACAACCAAATTGGAGGATACTCTGGAAAAGTTTATGCAAGCTTCTTTAACCAATCAGAAAAATACAAAGCTTCAATCAGAAATCTTGAAACACAAGTAGGACAGTTGGCTAAACAATTATCAGATCAACAAGCACATCAATTTTCAGCTAACACTTAGAGTAATCCCAAAGAGCATTGTAAATCAATTACTACCAGGAGTGGTAAAATTGTGGGAAGAGGGATTGGGGACAACCTAGTTGTGGAGGAGGAAGTCTTGGAGGAAAAAGAAAATGAAAGAGAAAAAAATGAGTGTGAGGGAGAGGAAGAGAAAAATAAAAGTAAGTATGTACATAAAACAATGAGAGAAAAAGAAAAAAAAAAGAAAGAGGGGGAAAAGAGGGAGAAGGGTGAGAATCAAGTACCACAGATGAAAAACATACCATACCCTCATAATCCTTCCAAAAAGGACAAGGAAAAGTAGTTTGCAAGGTTCATAGACATTTTCAAACAATTGTAGATTAATATTCCTTTTGTGAAAGTTATGGAACAGATACCAACTTATGCAAAATTCATGAAAGAGCTCTTAACAAAGAAAAAGAGTTTTGGAAAGTTTTTTTTTTTAAATTCTCATTTAGGAAATTTTATTCCAAAACATATTTCATTTGTTTAGAAAATTTTATTCTAGAAATATTGTTTCTAAAATTCCACAACACTTGTAATGAAAAGTTTCAAGAATATGTAATTGGCAAGTCATTGGAAAGGTAAAACGATTATTTCAAAACAGTGAATATGAAATGGCTGCAAAGCTTTATCTTAATTCCTGTGAGAACCACCATACAATAATTTTTTTCAATAATAAAATTTGACCATTGAAAAGTCACGTTGACTTAGTCGAAACGAGGAAGATGGTCTCAGTTCATCCAATGTTGTGCACTTAATAATTCTGATAAACTCAAATAATATTCAGTGTCCAATTAAGCAATTATTGAATGGGGATGTTTTCTTTCATGATTATTGTTGCTTACATGCTTGTTCCTGCTCTCAAAATTTCCGCAGCTAACCTCACTATGTCACAGTCAATAATTGACAGCGAGACATTAGTATCCAACAGCGGACAGTTTGAGCTCGGGTTCTTCACCCCAGGTAACTCCACAAAACGCTACCTTGGAATTTGGTATAAAATTATACCTGTTGAACGAGTTGTTTGGGTTCCATACGGCGCAAACGCAATTAATGATTCCTCGGGCATTTTAGCCTTCAGCAAGACAGGGAATCTTGAGCTCAGACAAAACGACACAGTTGTCTGGTCCGCAACCTATCGAAAACAAGCACGGAATCCAGTGGCAGTGCTCTTGGACAGTGGCAATTTTGTGGTAAGAAATGAGGGAGAAACAGAGCCAGATGAGTATCTGTGGCAAAGCTTTGACTATCCTTCTGATACACTCTTGCCAGGGATGAAGTTAGGATGGGACCTCAGAACTGGTCTGGAACGGAACCTAACATCTTGGAAGAGTCCGGATGATCCATCCCCAGGAGACGATTCTTGGGTTCTAAGGCTTAATAATTATCCTGAGTTTTACCTGATGCAGGGAAAACATAAGTCCAACCGCATTGGACCTTGGAATGGACTTTTTTTCAGTGGTCTATCACTTCAAAAGCCAAATCCAATCTACAAATTCGAGTACGTCGTTAAAAGTGACGTTTTGTACGCCCCCAACAAGGTTGAGATGTCGTATTCGCTTGTTCTTAAGAATACTTCGGTCCTCGTTGCAGTTACCATAAGCAAAGGTCGCTTCCGAACCCGTCGTTGGGTGGAAACTGCGCAAAGTTGGGAAACTTATGATGAATCTAACCTAAATGACATTTGTGATATGTATGCCTTGTGTGGAGCCTACGGGAATTGCTTGACAACAGCGTCACCACTTTGCCTATGTTTAAAAGGATTCAGTCCAAACTCACGACAAGAATGGAATACAATGGACTGGAGTGGAGGATGCATCCGGAAGAAACCATTAAGCTGCAAAGAGTTCTACAAGGATGAGTTTGTGAAATATGTAGGCCTGAAAGTACCAGATACGACACATACGTGGGTTGATGAGAATATTGATTTAGATGATTGCAGAAGCAGATGCTTGAGTAATTGTTCTTGTATGGCGTTTACTAATTCAGACATAAACGGGCCAGGTAGTGGCTGTGTCATGTGGTTTGGAGATCTTGTTGATATGCGGCAGTTTGAAACTGGTGGGCAAGATCTATATATCCGGATGTCTTCTGCAAATTCAGGTACATTAATCTCTCTTCTTAACACTTCCATTCCATCATTCTTTTTTCTTAGGAAAATGCAAGTTCCATTCCACCATACTGTTTTCTTTGGAAAATGCAAGATCTCACCACAAACACTCGGGCTCAACAACGACACAAACGTGTGAAGATAATTATTGCTACCACAACTGCTGCAATTAGTGGCATACTTTTCTTTTGCATTTTTGTCATGTACAGAGTCCGAAGGAACATAGCAGGTACATATGTACCAATAATGCTGTCACCACCATAACTGTGGCAGCTCTTTTTTCCTTATATCTACGTAAACTTGTCACAATTTCCCGTGTTTCACAAAAATGATTTTGAACATTTCATTGTTCTTTCCGTGGTCCAGAAAAGTCAGAGAAAAAAGACAACATTAAAAGGCAGCTAGAAGATCTAGACATGCCATTGTTTGATCTGTTTACAATCACTACTGCCACTAACAATTTCTCGAGCAATAATATGATAGGAAAAGGTGGTTTTGGACCTGTATACAAGGTAATCCAATATTTAAACACTTAACACTAATAGAACAAGTAGAGTCCAGTGACCAACTAAATTGTAATTTGTTACTGAAATATATTTGTGTAGGGAAAATTAGCGGATGGGCAAGAGATTGCTGTGAAAAGACTTTCAAGAAGTTCTGGACAAGGAATGACCGAGTTCATAACAGAAGTGAAACTGATTGCAAAGGTTCAACACCGTAATCTGGTAAAGCTACTTGGCTGTTGCATCCGAGGAGAAGAAAAAATACTAGTATATGAATACATGGTTAATGGAAGCCTAGATTCCTTCATCTTTGGTATGCCTATAAAAGAAAATCTTAGATTAGGTCCACTTGTGTTGTTTTCTTTCTGTCATTTAATGCCAATTTAATCTTGAAAATATAATAATGGATAACCTATTTGCTTTGCTAAATACAGATGAACAAAAAGGTAAATTTCTTGATTGGCCTATGCGCTTCCAAATAATACTTGGAGTTGCAAGAGGGCTTCTGTATCTTCACCAAGATTCCCGGTTAAGGATAATACATAGAGATCTCAAAGCAAGTAATGTTTTACTTGATGAAAATTTAAATCCAAAAATTTCAGACTTTGGAATGGCTAGAGCTTTTGGAGGAGACCAAACCGAAGGAAACACAAACAGAGTAGTTGGGACATTGTGAGTGTCTGTCAACCTATACTGCATTAAATTTGTCTACTTATTTGTGTGCCAACTGAATGTTTGGTCTGTTAATTTCTTGTAGTGGGTATATGGCCCCAGAGTATGCCGTTCATGGACTATTTTCAATCAAATCTGATGTTTTCAGCTTTGGTATTTTGTTGTTGGAGATTGTATGTGGGAACAAAAATAGACCTCTGTGTCATGGAAACCAGACTCTTAACCTTGTTGGTTATGTAAGCCCTCAAATAGCTTATTATTTCATTAAGCCAAAGTTAACATGATTTATTAACTTTTCCTCATATTTTATGACTTAGGCATGGGAACTTTGGAAAGAGAAAAATGCCTTAGATTTGATAGACTCAAATGTGAAGGACTCGTGTGTAATCACAGAAGCATTGCGATGCATCCATATCAGTCTCTTGTGCGTGCAACAGTACCCGGAAGATAGGCCAACCATGACATCCATAATTCAAATGTTAGGCAGTGAGAGGGAACTGGTTGAGCCTAAAGAGCCTGGTTTCTTTCCAAAGAGAATTTCAAATGATGAAAATCTAAACAAAATGTCTATGAATGAAGAATTAAGCATTACGTCTTTAAATGGCCGGTGAATATATTGCATGTGCTCCAAGAGAGAGTAAAAATGTTATTCAACTCATGCATTCACACTAAGTTCTGTGATTATCATACATTATGTTTTACTTCAGTTTAGACGATTTTTTCGTGTCAAACTTGAATGTAGATGTAGTTACCAAATTGCTAGATTGGTTAAGTTGTCAATATATGAGTTATGTATGAAGATTAGTTGAGTTAAACGAGTCATCTAGAAAAACATATTCTGGGGTGCTACCATTATGTGACTGAAAGAGTATTTCTAGTTTACCCAAACTTTAAGGTGTAATAATGATTACCAATTTAAGTATGATTGAGTATATAAGGAGAAAAGAATCACAAACTAATTATCAAAAGGTTTTGGATTGAAAACATACCAATTTTCTTGTATAGATTTACTTGAAATATGTACCAATGATATTAAATTGTCATGTGTCAATTTGTTATTATTTTGTTTATTTTTAATTTTGTGTCCACATATCAGGTCAGTCTCGTGCCACGTGGCACTATCAATGTCAACACTAGAGCAAATTTTGGATATAATAAGGAGATATAACATCAATTGCTAGAAAATGATTTAATTAAAAATGCGGTGATAGTTTTGTAAATATTGAAAACCATATTACATCAGTTGTTAGTAATAATCGATGTAATATTCATCTACTAATAAAAAAAGAAAAAACAAAACATACCATTGGTTGTGGGGGGAAATGTTGTAGTATCTTATTTGATTTTTTAAACAAAAACATACTATATTAGTTGTTTTGAAGAACACATGTAGTGTCCCTTTTTATTTAAAGCTTGGCTTAGTTCTGGTCTTTCGTTTCACTCTTATTAGACAAGCTTCTCTCTAACCATCGAAACACCTGTCATTGCATGTGAACAAGAATCATCCAAAACGATGAAGTAAAACATGAATTACTAAACCATGAACCCTAATTAACTAAAATAACGAACTATGTGTGGATGCGAATTTAAATGCAATGAATGGTGAATTGGATGCCGAAATGGTCGGAAAACATTACGCAAACATCATGATGAAGTTACAAACATGAATCGAAATTAAAACGTGATTGGAATAGTGGCACGATTATGCAGAATTGAGTTTATTGATTCAATTTGTATGGTTTATGTATGATTAAGCTCAGATACACGGAAAATTGATATCTAAGTAAGGCGACGATTGCACCTTTTGAAATTTAAGAAGACTTCATCTGAATTTCAGTGTTGAATTGACTCTATATCACTCAACCAAAACATACTTGAATTGCAAGTTCATATTATCAGCAAAAGAATAAAAGTGTGTGCATTTTGCTGAGTTAAACCTCATGATTTAAGCTACCAGATTTATGTATAATTCATCTTAAATCAAAAGACATTTGATATTTAGGTAACATGACCGTTACATTTTCTGAAATTCAAGAAGACTTCATCCGAATTTCAGTGTTGAATTGGATCAATATCACTCAACCAAAGCTCTCTTGAATCACAAGTTCAGTTTAACGAAAGAAATGGAAAATCATAGAAGATGAACGACAGAATTGCACAGAATACTCGAATCTAATAAAGAAGAACATGCTTACAACAATTGGTTTAGTGAAAATGGATTGGATCACCATGGAATAACTCCAAGAATCATCAACATAGTAGCATAATGTGCATAAAACAATAAGGAAGAAGTACATAAGTGTTTCTATGGTGGAGAGGAAAATGGGGAAAAATGGTTCGTGTGATGGAAGGAATGGATGGTGTGGATGATTGGTTAGAATTGATTGATCTCCTAGAATGCAGTGGCGCCAAACTAATACAATACAACAACACCTTCAACTGGTTCTACCAGTTTCATGAATTAACCAAACTATCCTATAGTAATGTCTAGTTACACGCTCGAGATGTATATACCTTGGTGTGAAGAAGGTGTGTTGGAAGTCCCACATCGACTAGAGATAAGACGAGTTTATAGTATATAAGTGGGTGCAAACCTCACCTTACAAGTCAATTTTGTGTGATTGGGTTAGGCTTAAAAGTCCAATTCTTAACCATTGGCAACATGTGTTGGTTTATGCTTCGGGAGTGTTCGACGCTCGATAATATCTTTAGAAGTTATTTTAAGTGTTATTCCATCGATTTTGGTGTTAACCGATGTAATATGTAATTCTATAATTAAAAAATTGTTCGTTGTTTCTGTTTACATCGTTTTTGCTCCAACGAAGGTAAAATATATCGTTGTTAATTCCACATTTTGCACTTGCAATTGTTTCTTGCACCCTATAATTATTAATAGTTGCACCCTTATTGATGAAGGATTGAGTTAGTTCTTTCTATAATTTTGGAACATGCTGATCAATTATTTAAGAAAATGTAGAGAAGATCCCCACTAGACATTAAAATAGCAAGTTATCTAGATGTGAAGGTTCACTTCTAGAGGTTCTAAAGAAGGAGAGTCATGGATTGAGTTAAGCTTCAAAATGAAATGGAAAACAACACATATAAACTGAATAGAAATAGAAGAAAACAACCACAAAAGGGAAGATATAGAAGATGGTAATGCAGATGAAGCACACCACTCTTAAAAGGGCCATATGGCTAACCAACTCTAGTGATGAGTGAGTGATGATGCCACTTGCATAACAATATAAGGCTAAGGTGAAGTCTCCACTCGAAGGGAGGAAGCTCACGATTTTTTGTGTGGTTGAAACACTAGTTTATAAACTCAAAATGATCAACCCTTTTCAAGCTAAAGAGCACCCCTTATATACAAAGTTCTAGAGGCCTCTAGAAAATAAACTCAAAGTTCAAATGGTTAACTAGCAAATAGAACAACCCTAATTCTAGAAGCATTTACTACCAAAGTAGCACAAACTTAAATAGTGGTTGGAAACCCTAGAGGGTTCCTTGGCCTCACTCCAAAAAGAGACAAGAATGTCTTCTACTAATGTCAAAAGGAGCTTAAGAGAAAGGGGATAAAAGTTACAAGTTCCTTTTGCTTTATGCTTTATGCTTTATGCTTTTTACTTTCCTCTCTCCTCCACATAAATCCCACACATCTTTACTCTCCGATATTGTTGTGCCACCTATCCAAGCTTCCTTAAGCCTAATTAACCTACAAAAGCAACTAAACATAGATTAGCACGTTGGCTTAAGTCAAGTCAACTCTAGTCAACAAGTCAAACCTAGTCAACGGTCAACAAGTCAACTAAGGTTGGTCAACTAGAGGGAAATCACAATAATTAAATACCAACCAAATATTTAAGGATTAAGGACTAGAAGCCTCCCTTCTAGACATCCTTCTCATGTAATCCTTCTTGATAGAGCTTCCATGGAATCTTGTGTGGTCAAGCCTTCAACTCTAGGGATGTCAAAAAAATTTGTACCCATGGGTATCCGTAGATAAAACCCGCAATGGATAGAAAATGAATATTGTAAATGGATACTCGCGAGTAATGGGTACGTGTATTTTTTATACCCGCATGTTAACAGGGGGGTACGGGTATAATAGTATCCGTACTCGTGGATACCCATACCCCTATATTTTAATTTAAATTAAAAAAAAAATTAAAAAAACATGATTAAAACATCAATACGCTAAAATTGAATGGGCTATTTTTTATCAATTGGTTTTAAAAAATCTCAATTTCTTTGTAAAATGTCATTCAACACTATTTAAATGATTTATTTGCACTTTGTTTGAAATTTATAAATGTTATACATAGTATTTTTATTTGAATTTATCATTAAAATATATTATTAAATATTAATTTTTTCTTTCGAGAATACCCACAAATACTTGTGAATATCCGTTGATATTACCTGATGAACAGAACACTTAAGTATTCCCACATTGGATCTTGGGATGGACTTTATTTCAGTGGCGTATTACAGCGAATGCAAAATCCTCTCTACGAATTAAAGTACGCCCTTAAAAGTGACCTTATGTACGCCCCCAACTAGGTTGAGATGTCGTACTCATTTGTTCCTACGAATAGTTCGGTCCTCATGGCAGTTACCATAGGCGAAGGTCAATTCAAAACTAGTGTATGGGAGGAAACTAGGAAAAATTGGGTGATTTATGAAATTACCCCAATAAACGAATGTGATATGTATGGAAGCTATGGAGCCTATGGGAATTGCTGGACATAAAGGCACCACTTTGCCAATGTTTAGAAGGATTCAGTCCAAAGTCACCACAAGAATGGAATGTAATGAACTGAACAGAAGGATGCATCTAAATAAACAATTAAGTTGCAAAGAGTTCAACATGGTTGTGTTTGCCAAATATAAAGGCCTGAAAGTGCCGGACACTACACATACTTTGTTTAGATTCTTGTGTGATTTGAGACTCTTGGTGTAGTTTTGTGATTTCAAAACTGTAATCTTGTTGGAATTTTGTAAAACTTTTGAAATAATGCAAAGTTAGCCTAAGGTTACCTTGACACATTGGATGTAACTCAGATTTAAGTGAATTAGTATAAAATTCTATGTATCTATTTGATCTTCTTTCTCTTGCTTGTTCTTTTCAAGAAAAATGTTTTGAACAATCTTTTTATAGTATTTTGATGTTTTGAGGTACAAGCTCCTTTTGTTTTATGTTTTATGCTTTTTACTTTCCTCTCTCTTCCACCTAAGCTTCACATCATCTTTACTCTCTAATACTATTGTGCCACACCTATCCATGCTTCCTTAAGCCTAATTAACCTACAAAAATAACTCAACATATATTAGCATGTTGGCTTAAGTTAAGACAACTCTAGTTAACAAGTCAAACCTAGTCAAAGGTCAACAAGTCAACAGAAGTTGGTCAACTAAGTTAACTTTAGGGAAATTACAATAATGAAATTCAAAACAATGATAAAGGTGAAGGACTAAAATATGCTCCTTGTGATTCTTCTTGGAAGAACTTCCATAGAATCTTGTTTGGTCACGCCTTCATCACCTATAATATTAGAAAAAGAATCAAACACCCTTTCTCATTGCATCCCACCACACCACCCCACACCACCACACCACTGTCACAGCTTCCACCATCGCCACTGTTGCACTTATGCTATTGAGAAAGAAGAAGACAGGAAGAATTATGCACAAGAAGATGGGAAAGAAAATGTTGGAAAAATCTCGTTTCGAAACATATTCCATGTGTTTTGGAAAGATCTTTCCGAAACACATTTCACATGTAAGTATTTCATAAAACTCATTTTAGAAAGGCATTTTATGAGTTTTAGAAAGTTTTTTTTTTTCAAAAATTTTATTCCAAAACACACTAATTTCAAAAATCTCATTTAGAAAATTTTATTCTAGAAATATTGTTTGGAAAAATTTCAAAAACTTGTCATGAAAACTTTCATAGAATATGTAATTTTGAAGTCACTTTTTGGAAAGGTAAAATGATTATTTCGAACGTTTAAAGGGTTGCACGAAGAAATTGTGGAAGTCTAGAAAGTAAAAGCCTAATTGGTGTTACTAACAATTCTACATTAATAATAGACTAGTTTGATTACACTTAAAAAAATGTTTTAGACAATTTTTCTAAAGAATATTCATTTAAAACAAATAGATTTTACTTCCTAAAAAAACTAAAAGAAATACTTAATTTTAAAATATGTAAATTGGATAAGTACATAAAAACCAGATAGTTACGTATTTTATTTTAAAAACATTTTTGTTAAGAAAATCAACCATTGACCATGACTTGAACATCCCAAATCTAAAGGGGTGAGGTGATGATGAAGGATTGACCCCAACCAAGGATGAAGGCACATGCTTAAGAAGACTAATCATGTTTAGAAAGGAAGTTCACTAATCCTTCATCCCTTTTCATTTGTGTTTATTATTTTTGATTCCCAAAGTTGACTTAGTTGAATCAACTTTAGTTGACTTGTTGACCTTTGACTAGGTTTGACTT